>JGI12316J14372_10002384_pt1 | contig 20429 bp, 20 predicted proteins | sample MarCyaLeptolynsp_FD_14372 | JGI IMG/M metagenome (IMG submission 14372) | reverse complement strand
GCATGCGCCGATACGGCGGGTTGACGATCGGTCAGAGCATCGGACCCCGCCGTCGTCGCTTGGCCGGCAAGGTCGAAGATCTCCTTGATGGCGATGGGAATACCCTGCAGCGGACCAATCCGATGTCCGGCGGATAAAGAAGTGTCGGCAGCCTTCGCAGCAGCCCGCGCAGTCTCCTCGAACAACTGCGCGTAGGCATGAAGCTTCGGGTCCAGCCGATTGGCGCGTTCGAGAAACGCTTCTACCAGCTCGGATGAAGAGGTCTCTCCCCGTGAGAGCGCGAGCGCCAACTCTCCGAGCGAACTGAACGCGAGTTTGCCGGAAGGCTGCCTTCCGCTCCCATCGCTTGGTCCAGTATGTCTTTGCTCTTCCATTACTCGATTCCCAAAACCAGACGCGGCAACCAGAGTGACAGTTCGGGCAAGAATGTGGTCAACAGAAGTACCGGCAGATACCCGCATACCACGAAAACGAGGGACGGCTTCAGCATGCGGTCCAGAGAGACTTTACCGATGCGGGCCCCGAAATAGAGTAATGGTGCCGTTGGCGGCGTAATGTTTCCCATACCCAGGTTTACGCCAATGATCGCGGCAAAGTGAACCGGGTGGACGCCAATCTCCTGAATGACCGGCATCATCATCGGCGTCGCCAGCAAGAGGCCGCTAAAGTCGTCCATCAGCATGCCGAGTACGATGAGAAACAGGTTAATCATCAAAAGAATGACATACTTGTTCTCCGTGACGGACAGCAGCACTTCGACGACGGCATGTGGCACGCTCTCCATAGTGAAAAGACGACTGAGCATGACTGCAAAGAAGACCAGGACCATGACCACACCGACCGTGGTACCGGCCCGGTGGCCAACGCGCCACAAATCCCGGAAGGAGACGTCTCTGTAGATCAGCATACCAACGATGATGGCGTAGACCACGGCGACAGCCGCCGCTTCGGTCGGCGTGGCGATCCCGCCATAGATCGACGCCAGAATCAGCACGGGCATCGCAAGCCCAAAAGTGGCCCGGCGGCCCTTTAAAATGACATTTCTTGCAACCTCCTTGAACTCAACGGTCGCCGGCTGCTTAATCGGCATACGCCGCGTGAGTACGAAGTTCCAGAGGCTGAAAAGGGATATCAGCAGAATCGCCGGTACGATGGGTGCGAGAAAGCAGGCCGCAATCGATGTTCCGGAAATCCAGCCGTAGACGATCTGTGCCGAGCTAGGCGGAATAAGGAGTGCCAGAACAGAGGAATTCGCGACAAGCGCTGCGGCATAGCCTCGATCATAGCCGAGCTCGACCATACGCGGCACCATGATCGTGCCCATGGCCGCGACAGCTGAAGACGCCGTTCCCGAGATAGCGCCGAATACCGCCGTCACGGCGACAACTACGATCCCTAAGCCGCCTTTCAATCGACCGAAGATGCTGTCACAGAAATCAACCAGTCGGCTTGCCAAACTCCCCGTGCTCATGATCTCGCCGACCAAGATGAACAATGGCATGGCCAGCAAGATAATTGACGACGTCCTGTTGAATCCGGCCGCGACCAGGAAATTGGTCGAGGCGTAGTCGCCGGTCAGAAACAGGAAGAGCACGGCTGCGGCAAAGCAAAATGGAACCGGCACCCCGAGGATTAACAGGACAGTCAGCAGGAGAATATCGAGTATGATGTTGATATCCATCTAGAGCTCCTCGCCTCCCCCCGAGACCAGCGGATCTTGGAGCCAGCGGCGCGACAGCGTCCGCATGTTCTCGAAGAGCTCTATTGCAAAGTAGAGCGACATCAGCACCAGACCGACAAGCATTGAAGCGTGAACCCAATAGAGCGGGGCCCGCAGTTCGAGGGAGCGTGGTTCCAGACGAATGCTCCAAGCCAGGTAGTCGAAGGCCCAGACTCCCATCCAGACCGCCACCACGACGGTAATGCTATTTGCCAGCACCTTGATGCCCTGCCTGACAGTTTCTGTCCTCACAAACATTTCAATGAGGCTGGCTGAGATGTGGGTACGTTCGTATGCGCCGTAGGCGCCACCGATGAAATAGGTCCAGATCGCCAGATAGGTTGCGAGCTCCTCCATTCCATGCAGAGGCAAAAAGAGGAAGTAGCGAAAGGTAATCTGGATGATGATAATAAGGGTAAAGGACACGCAAGTGACGACCAGTGTTGCTCGCTTGAGCCATAGCTTAAGACGCCACAGCGCGAGTGCTAGTCGATACAGCTGAGTTTTTTTTGTAGGCCTGCCACGAGAGGCTCCCTCAATTGCGTTGTCTCAGCCGTTGGACATCAAAAAATAGACAGCGATTACCGCGGCGGCCAACTCGGGTGCTATGGCCGCCGCGAAATCGAACCGGCTCACTACCTAAAGGCCAAGCTCCTTGTTCAGACGCTCATAAAGCTCGTCGCCAATCTCATCCTTGATGTCGGGCCAAACGTCTCGGCGGGCGACAGCAGCAAACTCTGCAGCCTGCTTTGAGTCGAGCGTCACGACTTCTATGCCAGCGTCCTGCAGTTGCCGCATGTAGGCGTTGTCCGACTCCTCAGCGACAGGAAAGCGTTCGTCCATGACCTCGACGGCAGCCTCCTGCACCGCGGTTTGGTCCTCAGCGGACAGAGAGCCCCAAAGATCCTTGTTCATCATGATGTAGTGGTTTTCGAAGTGATCATTGTACTGGATGTACATCTTGGCGATGTCTTTGAAGTTCGTGACCGCCAGCTCGGGATTGCCGCCAATGACGCCGTCGGCAACACCTGTCTGCAAGGCAGTATAGACCTCGTCCCACGGTATCATCGTAACGTTAAAGCCGAAACGCTCCATCAAGGCACGATGGGTAACGCCACCCGGCCAGACGCGAACCTTTAGTTTTTGGGAGGCGTCGGGATCCAATGGCTCCGGAACGACTTTCGTAAAGACACCGCCGCCCATCCCTAAGGCCCAAGTACTGAGGACCTTGATGCCCTGTCCGGCGACGATGCCATCGACGATCTCATACATGTAGCCACCAGGGGCATAGGCCTTGGCAGCTTCCGCATAGTCAGTGACAGCGTAGGGGAAGGAATCGATGGCGAGCCGTTTGTCGAATGTGGCCGGGACGGCACCCATGGTCATTTCGATTGCTCCGCCCATCACCTGCTCGTAGACCTCCGTCCAATCGCCCAGCTGGTTCGCCGGGTAGACCTTGATGTTCACACGCCCGTCCGTCTTGGCTTTGACCCGCTCTGCGAAATCCAATGAACCTGCATGCGCCTCCGAGTCCGGTTGGTAGGACGTCGAGAGTCTCCATTCGGCCGCCGACACCGTGGAGGCGCCGCAAGCAATGGCCGCCGCAAGTAATACAGTCCTTAAGTTGACGCGAAGCCCCTGCTTTAGTTTTCCGTACATTGAGTCCTCCTTCTTACGAGATGACTGAATTTCCGGGCCTAAGTCACAGATGACAGCCGCTTTGCGTACGACTGCCATGCAGTTGGACTCGCGGCTGGCCCAGTTTCTTGCCGCGAAGTCCCGCTGTTCGAAAATCTGCCGATATGGAAGGGGTCGATTGGAGTGCTTGTCGTACCGTCCAACGCGAGATCGGCAAGCACCGCCCCGACGCCAGGCCCCAACTGAAATCCATGCCCCGAAAATCCAAAGGCGTGGATCAGACCGGGCGTGGTATCGCTCGGACCCAGGATTGGAAGTCCGTCCGGCATCACGCCCTCTATGCCGGACCAGGTTCGAATGATCTGAGCAGATGCGAGTCTTGGGACAAGATCGACGGCCAACCTGGTGGCCTTTGCAGTGACGTCGGCCAAGGGGTGCGCCTTGATCCGGTCCCGGTCGGCAACACCAACCCCTCCCCCGAAGATCACGTTCCCCCGGCGGATCTGCCGCACATAGACATCGCCGCCGCAAACACCGAGATTCGGCTCAAGAAAGTAGGGAATAGGATCGGTGACGCACATGTTCGGCGCCATGACGCGCTCGGGCACCGGTTCGCCGAACCAGCTCGAAACCGCTGCGGCCCAGGCACCGGCGGTATTGAGCATCCGGGGCGCTCGCAGTATCGCACCGTCCGAAAGACGCAAACTGAATTCGCGGCCGTCATGCGATGCACCCCGGACTTCGACTTCTTCGCGGATTTCGACACCCGCCTTATTCGCCGCCCTCGCGAACGCAGGGGCGACGAGTCTGGGGTTGGCGTGTCCATCCTCCGCGCAAAGCGAACCTCCGGCCACCTTATCGCCAAGCCAGGGAAACCGGCCACGGATTGCAGCCGCACCGATGAGCTCGACTTCCAGCCCGAAGTCCTGAGCCCGGTCGGCGTAGTCCTCAAGCACCGACATCTCCGCATCCGTTCGCGCCAACTTCAGATGCCCTGTGACTTCGAACTCGCAGTTCGCCCCAACCATTTTCTCGAGATCGGTCCAGATCCGCCGGCTGCGCCGGGCCAACGGCAACTCTGCCAGATCCCTACCTTGTTGTCGGACGCCGCCGTAGTTAACGCCGCTGGCTTGGCTCCCGCAGCAGCCGCGCTCCAACAAAACAACGGAAGCGCCTCGCTGCCGCAGGTGCCATGCCGCAGAGCAACCAGCGATGCCACCGCCGACAATGGCAACGTCGAAATGCGTCATGGGGCGCCGCCGGCGAGAAGGGAATGCATCGGGACAGGCTTGACCGGGGCTTGTCCGCGCAAACGTCCGACCGCTTCAATAGGAACACCGAGGCTCTCCGCAAGAATCTCAGCGGCGGCCGCACCGCAGATGCGGCCCTGGCAGCGGCCCATAGCGACCCTTGTGAATGCTTTCGTGCGATTGAGTTCCGTGGCTCCGAGGCTGGTAACAGACCGGCGCAGCTCTCCGGCGGACACGCCTTCACAACGGCAAATCATCAGACCATCCGGTACGCTCGTCGCGAGGTCCCGGGGAAACGGAAATGCATCTGAGTCCAACGCGTGGCGGAACCGATCGAACCCTGCCAGACGCCTATTCAGCCCATTGATCTTCCCTGCACTTTCCGATCGGCCAAGGTCACAGAGAAGCGCGTGTGCCGCACGCGCACCGCTGAGTTCCGCGGCATCGGCTCCTTTCACCACGGCGCCATCGCCCGCAAGGTAAATACCCTCGACATCGGCACGCCCGTCCGGATCTTGGACCGGTAACCATTGACGCTGAGTTGTATCGAACGCGAAGGAGATGCCGCAGAGATCGGCAAGTTGCGTTTCCGACCGCAGGCCGAAGCCCATGGCAAGCGCATCGCAAGCCAACTTCTGCTCCCGGCCGCGGGCGTCGCGCCAAACGATCCCGGAGACAGCTTCAGAGGCTCCCGATACCGCTGCAATGGCGCGGACACCGGACGCGATGCGCGCACCACGCGCGCGCAACTGAAGAAGATAGTAGAGGCCCTTAAGAAAGGTCCGGCCACCTGTCATCAGCCCCGGCAGCGCCCGGTACTTTCCGGCGAGCGGCGCGGTATCCAGTACGGCTTCGACCTTTACACCTGCGGTCATATATTGGTGGGCCACGAGATAGAGAAGCGGTCCCGTTCCGATAAAAACGGGGCGCGCTCCAATGGCACAGGCTTGGTACTTGAGGGCGACTTGAGCGCCGCCAAGGGTGAAAACGCCGGGAAGGGTCCAACCATCAAAGGGAATCACCAGGTCCATGGCGCCGGTCGCTAGAATCAGGAAGTCCCAGTCGAGCTGCAGGATCTTTCCATCGGTCAGAACGCTCAAGGTGCGCTCATGAGCGCCCCAGACAATCGCGTTTGCCCAGTAATCGATCCTGCCTTGGAGCCCGTCGAAGGCTCTGTGTTGGTCCGCTGCTCGTTCGGCTTCGAAGCCATATAGATCCTTGGGATTGCGGTGGATCGCCGGCGGCGGCCGCCGATAGATCTGCCCTCCACTCGCGGAAGACTCATCAAGAACGATCGGTCGAACGCCGGCCTGGACGAGAGTCTCCGCTGCGCGAACACCCGCCGGCCCTGCGCCTACGATGACAATGCTAGGCGTCATCATGCTGTTCCGTCAGGAGTTCCATGCCGGGTTCGATCAGTGTTGTGCAGGCGCGTAGACTTTGGCCATTCTCGCTTCGGACCCAACAGTCCTGACAAGCGCCAATTAGACAGAACCCGGCGCGCGGTTGCCCCCCAAATTCGAAACGGCGCAGGTATGACGAATTGGTCAGAACTGCCGTTAGGATCGTATCCCCCTCCAACGCTTTCAGAGGGACACCATCCAAAGTAAAGCGAAGTCCGAACCGGTCTGTTGCCGCGATGCGGTAAAACTGCCCTTCAACGTCACTGGCGATAGCCACGTCGTTTTCTCCCCGGCGCCTTTCTTCCGATTGCTCGGCTTGGCAGGACCTCAGCCCCGCTGTAACGGAACATAGCTTAGATTCCATACTATGAAAGTTTCAAGTATATTTTTCCATTATATGATGATATTTGATTGCTCCACAGGATTCTTCCTGTGGAAAACCCGAGTGAATTTTCTGGAGAACGGCATGACGATTGCCCGCCGACTGGCGGAATTTGTGAGCAAAACCAAAGACGTTCCGCGTTCGACACGGGACATGGCCGTCAACACGACCTTGGACCTCATCACGGCGGCCGTTGCCGGCTACAGCAGCCCAGGCGGACAGGCGGCCAGGCACGCGGCGCAGGCGACCTGGGGGTCCGAAAAGTCGGCGGTATGGTTCTCGCAAACCCGTCTGACAGTCCCCGGCGCCGCTTTCGCCAACTCCGCGGCAGCATCGATGCTAGATTTGGATGACGGCCATCGGGCGGCCGCCGGTCATCCGGGCGCCTGCATTATTCCCGCCGTTCTCGCGACCGCCGAGGCCTATGGTGCGGACGCGGAGCATGTCCTGACCGCCATTGCTTTGGGCTACGATGTCGCTATTCGTATCGCCGCGGCCCGGGACCTGAACGGCTTGGACACTCTCGTCACCGGTCCGTGGTGCGGCCAGGGTGCGGCGGCGGCGGCTGGATGGCTGCGCGGCCTCTCCCCCGAAAATCTTGCTCAAGCCATCGCCATTTCCGGCTCGAGTGCGCCAAACCTTGCTGCCGTCGCCTATTCCCGCGTAATGGGTAATCACGTGAAGGAGGGAATTCCCTGGGCAACAGCAACCGGCCTGGCGGCCGTCGACTTGGCGCAGGCAGGATTTACCGGCCCGGTGGATCTGTTCGATAACAAGAAACTCTTCGATCCTGCGAAGCTCACGGAAGGACTCGGCGAAAACTGGTTGATCGAAGGCACCTACTTCAAGCCCTATAGCTGTTGTCGATGGGCCCATGCGGCAATAGACGCCTTGTTGGAACTGCAAGCTGAGCAGGTGATTCCCTCGGACAACATCCAGAGCATTGACGTGCACACTTTCAATCGGGTCTTCCGGCTGAACAATGATCTGGCGCCGGCCAACCTTGAGGCGGCGCAATACAGCGTCCCCTTTTGTCTCGCCTTGGCAGCTATCCGTGGCGATCAAGCGCTCCTGCCACTCAAAGAGGAAGCGCTCGGAGACCAAGAGGTTCTGGCCCTGGCCCGGCGGGTCCGCCTGCATCTCGATCCGGAACTCGATGCCTTGTTCTCGGACGCGGTCCCGGCGCGTCTGGAAATCGTCGCGAAGGGTCGGCGAATTCACCGAACGGTCATTGCACCGAAAGGCGAGGCAAGTAATCCCATGACCCGCCGCGACCTCAAGGCCAAGCTGGAAACGGCAACCCGAGACATTATCGACCCGGACCGCGCATCATCGCTGATATCGGCTGCCGCGGCTTTGGACGATGGAAATCTCCAGCCCCTTCTGTCGACCCTCGCGGGCCCGCTGACCCACGAGATCACGCAAGGATCATTTGGATCGGCCACCCAAAGCACTTGAAATTGAGCCTCCGCATCTCCCGAACCGCTCCTTCGCCATATACAGGCACTTCGCCTGAGGTGCGAAGAAGCATTGAGTGAACGGTCCGGCTATGGCCAATTTAGGTCCAGAAGGCGGGGACAGCAGCCCAACCGTGGCGGTGACGCGATAGAGGCAAGGCTTGGCCAAAGGGAAAACGACTGAAAAAGCAACCGGGACCCAGCTTCTCGACCGGGCCGTTGCGATTTTGAACTACCTGGGCGATGCGGGAGAACAGGGAGCGAAGGCCGCTGAACTGGCCGAAGCCGTGGACCTGACACAGCCGACGGCACATCGGATCATCGCTGCGCTTGAGCGGCACGGGCTGATCGAGCGTGAGGCCGCCACCCGCCGCTACCGGCTTGGCCTCTCGCTCTTTGTGCTCGGTGCCCAGGCGGCGGACGGCACCGGTTTCAGACGCATCTGCCATCCCGCCCTTCTGCGCCTCGCCTCCAAGACTGGCGACACAGTGTTTCTCATGGCGCGCAGCGGCTTCAACACCGTCTGCGTCGACCGGCAGGAAGGCAGTTACATGATCGACAGTCTGACCGGCCAGGTTGGCGGCCAGATCCCTTTGGGCGTGGGTCCGGCAAGTCAGGCAATCCTCGCCTTCCTGCCGCAGGAAGAGGCCGAGGTCATTCTCGAGACCAACGCACCACAATATGAGAAATTCAACGGCCTATCGGCTGAGGAAATCGCAAATCGCCTCTCGGAAATCCGCAGCCAGGGATTTGCCTTTGACCACGGACGTTTGGTCGAGGGGATTTCCGCGATTGCCGCGCCGATCCTGCCTCAAGGCCGGGATGTCGTGGGCTCGATCGCGGTTAACATGACGAGTGCCCGCCTGAAGCCCGACCGGCTTCCGGGCCTCATCGACTTGCTGCGGCGCGAGATCAAGGCAATCGAAGAGGTCATCAACCCGCTCGATCTTGCGATCAAGCGCCGAGTCCCTTAACCGCCGGCACCGATACGCTAACAAACCGGTGCGCGTTTTCTTGAGGCCTGTAGTCGGCGATAGGTGGGTACCGTCCGTGAATCGCGTGCGCCGAAGCTCTGAACATGAGCTATCCGCAGACTCAGAAATACGAGACAGGGGCTAATCGCATCAGCGCCAGCAAGCTCTTTCGGTTCGCTGAGTTGCTCAGTGTTGCGCTCGGCTACTTCTTCGAGGAAATGCCGGATGATCTGGTCGGTATGTCAACAGGGCGCAAAAAGAAACCTAAAGCGGAGACCGCAAAAGAAGTTGCCGGGCCACGCTCAGTCGAGGTGTTCAAGGACTCCATTCCATCGGCGACCCGGGCGTCGAGGCCGAGGTCAGAGGACTGATCAGAGTGTGCGCGCTCTAAAAAAACAGGACGCTACTGCATAACGTCTCCGCCATTTGCGTGCAGGGTAGCACCAACGAAATAAGAGCTGTCTTCAGATGCAAGAAAGACTGCAGCCGGCGCTATTTCCTCCGGAGTGGCAAAGCGGCCGATCGGCATCTCGGACATTTTTCTTGACCGCCATTCATCGCTCAGGACATGCAGAATCGCGGTTTCGACCGGGCCGGGTGCAAGGGCATTGACCAGAACGCCAAAGGGGGCCGCCTCCATGGCTAAGGCCTTGGTGAGACCAATAACTCCGGCTTTCGCGGCACAATAGTGGGCGAGCTCGACTCCACCTTTCACCGCGAGCTGCGACGAAACGTTCACAATTCGGCCATAGCGCCGGGATTTCATTCCCGTATATACTGCCTTTGTCATGATGAAGCTGCCCCGCAAGTGCACCGCGAGGATTCGGTCGAACTCCTCGATGCTGATATCTTCAAACGGATGGCTTATGCTGATCCCCGCATTGTTCACGAGGATGTCCGTAGGCCCGTTGGTTGCTTCCGCCTCGCCAACGAACTTCTCCACATCGGCGGGATTCGACACATCGCATTCCAGTGCCAACGGAACCGGTCCATAGGATTTGGCGCGCTTCAGCGTTGAAGATGCCCCTTCATCGTCCCCGTAATGGCAGAACGCAACGTTGGCGCCCTCCCTTAGAAAGGCTTCGACGATAGCAGCCCCGATACCCCGGCTGCCGCCAGTTACAACCGCTCTGCGCCCCTTCAGCCGCCCCGTCATCGCTGTCCCTTTCTCAAACTCAGTAACTGGCGACCGTCATACCGCCATCGACTATTATGCTTTGGCCGGTCAAGTAGCACGCAGCATCCGACGCCAGGAAAAGCGCCACCTCAGCCACATCGCGAGGATCTCCAACCCGCTGTAGCGGGATACGTGCCGCTATGTCACGGAGACCAGCGGGCCCCAACGAATGTTCCTCAGAAAGCGACTGCGCCGTGCGGATGACGCCAGGAAGGATCGCGTTGGCACGGATGCCGAGCGGTCCAAGTTCTGCCGCAAGCCCCCTCACTAACCCCTCAATGCCTGCTTTGGATGCGTTGTAATGAATGTGGTTGGGCCAACCGAGCCGCGCGCTGATCGAGGAGACCGCGATCAGCGACCCCTCACTCATCCCAATCATGTGGGTGGCTGCGCTGCGTAGCATTTGCGCCGAGCCCTTCAGATTAACGTCAAGGACGCTATCCCAAGCTGATTCATCGAGGCTTGTCAGAGAAACGTTTCGCGCAATACCCGCGTTGGCGATACAAACCGAGATGCTGCCGAGAGCGCGTACAATGCCACTGATCACGTCTTCAAGCTCGCCCCAGTTCGCGACATCGGCAGGACGGAACTCGGCATGATAACCACGCTCTCTTAAAGCTACTGCAACTCTCTCGCCTTCGGCATCTATGTCGAGCAACACGACATAGTCTCCATTCTCCGCGAAGAGGCTCGCTATCGCCTTTCCGATCCCAGCAGCGGCACCTGAAATCACGACGACACGCGGGCTCCTGTCCATCAAGCGCTCCCGCGTCCAGTACGACCGCGCCGGGTCCGGAAGTACTCCGCGGCCACCGTCATCGCGATCGAAGCCGACACCATGGCGACCGCAAGCGCGTTGATCTTGGGCGTGATCTCAAATCGGAACTCCGAAAAGATCACCAAAGGAAGGGTCTGTTCGCGGCCCGAAAGGAAAAAGCTCAGATTAAACTCGGCGAAGGACAGAATGAAGGCGACGAAAGCGCCGGCAACAATACCATTGAGGATGAGCGGCAGGAGCACTTTGAAAAAAGTCGAAAACTCGCTCGCGCCCAGATCACGCGCGGCCTCCACCAGGTCCCTCTCCACCCGTACAATCACCGATCCGACGATGATAATGACGAACGGCAGACAAAATAGCACGTGCCCAAAGATAACCGTGATGAGCGTGCGAGGCACATTCAAATGACTTGTAAGCGTGAGGATTGCGAGGCCCAGGACAGTCTTCGGTACGACCACCGGCAGCAACGCGGCGGCGGCAATGACCAGCCTGCCGCGAAAGCGGTGCTGCAACAGCGCGTAGGCCGCCAGCGTACCAACCACGACGGAAGCGAGCGTAGCCCAGATGGCGACAATGAACGAATTGTAGAGGCCATCGATGATCTTATCATCACCAACCAGCGTCCTGAACCATTCCAGCGTGAAGCCACGAAACGGGAAGCTAGTCATTTGCGAGTCATTGAAGGCCAGGAGCATCAGCACGAGGATCGGCAGGTAAAGAAAGGTGAAGACCGCCACAAGATAGAGCGTCATCGAGGCGCCGGCCCAGGACAAACCGTAGGGACGAGCCGCCGGGGCGTTCACGGACCGCTTTAAGTTCAGCGTTTGCTCAGCCATTCTTGAACATCCTTAGGCTGGAAAGCCTCGATAGGAACAGGCCCAACACCAACAACAGCACGAACATCGACAGCATTGTCGTGGTCGCCATGGCCGAGCCAAAAGGCCAGTTATTGGCGGCGCCGAACTGCTGAACGATCGCCTTTGTGATCGTGACTCCACCGGTACCGCCAAGCATGTTGATGTAGAGGTAGTCGCCGGTGACCGGGATGAATACAAAGAACGTGCCGGCGAAAACGCCGAGAAGTGACATCGGCAAAATGACTCGCCGCAGGACAGTGAAGCGGCGCGCACCGAGGTCACGCGCGGCCTCCACCAGCGACATATCGAGTTGCTCCAGAACGGCCCAAACCGCAAGAAACATGAATGGAAAGAGCATGTGGCATAGCGCTAAGATCGCGGCAAAAGGCGAAAACAGCAGCCAGGACACAGGCTCGTCGACTAAACCAAGGGACAGAAGTAGCTGATTGATTAGTCCATTGCCGCCCAACACGGAGCGCCAGGCAAAGATACGGACGATGTCGCTCGTATAGAGCGGGACGAGCACGGCGAGAAGCACCAGGCCCTTAGCCTTCCGCGCGCGCGTTGCCGTCAAATAGGCCAGCGGGTAGGCCAAAAGCAAGGTGATGACGGACGCAATACTTCCGTAGAAGATCGCTTTCCCAATCAGCCGAAGATAGATCGTCCTTTCAATAAGCATAGCAAAATTGTCGAGTGTGAAGGTTTCGACAACATTGAACCCGGCTTTCTGCCAAAAACCGTAGGTCACAAATATAGCCATGGGAACAAACACGCCGGCAGCGAGCAAGATCACGAGTGGCATGACGAGGAGGTATGGCCGGAGCGCCACGAGCCGCGACGGACGTGTTGGGGCATATCCGGTCATTGCAGCAGCACCATATCGTCGCTTGCCCAACCGGCCTTCACCGTTCCACCCGGCCGCAGTGGCTGCATGACGTCGCGTGCCGCTGACCAACTCTTTAGGCGAAGGTCTTCGTTTTCCAGCACCAGCTCCCAGGAGTTGCCGAGGTATACTGCTTCCTTGATTTGTAGATCGACCCGGTTCTCCATAGACACCGCATCCTCCCCGACCACGATGCATTCAGGCCTCAAACCGATCCTGACAGTGCCTTGCCTGGTCGGAGCAGTACCACTAGCCACGGGGGCCTCCCATTCATGGCCACCCACCTGAACGCGGATCCGATCCGGAACTTGCCCCACTCCGATCGCCGTTCCGGTGAGGATGTTGGCCTCACCAAGGAAATCCGCGACAAACTCAGTTTTTGGCTTGCGATAGACCTCTTCGGGCGTGCCAATCTGTTCGATCCGCGCCCTGTTCATGACAACGACCTTGTCGCTCATGGAAAGCGCCTCGCCCTGGTCATGCGTCACATACACAAATGTGATGCCGAGTTGGCGTTGCAGATGCTTGAGCTCGATCTGCATCTGCCGGCGTAGCTTGAGATCCAATGCGCTCAGAGGTTCGTCGAGCAACAACACCTGCGGCTCATTAACAATGGCCCGGGCAAGCGCAATGCGCTGCTTCTCGCCGCCGGAAAGATTCGTGACGCTGCGCCCTCCATAGTCTGCAAGCCGCACCAGCTCCAAGGCATCCCGCACCCGGCGTTCGATTTCAGGTGCTCGCACTCTCTTGGTCTTGAGTCCGAAGGCTACGTTCTCGGCGACTGTCATGTGGGGAAAAAGCGCGTAGCCCTGAAAGGTCGTGTTGATGTCCCGTGCTTCCGGCGGCAGCCAGGTGATGTCCGTCCCGTCCAAAAGCACACGGCCCTCATCAGGCATCTCGAAACCGCCGATGATTCGCAGCGTCGTGCTCTTTCCGGACCCGCTCGGCCCCAACACGGTGACGAAGGAACCGCTCTCAATGGTAAGGTTGATGTTATTGAGCGCGTCAAAGCCACCGAATCGCTTTGATACGCCTTCGATTTTTACGGTTGCACTCACAGTTATGACCCGGCGCCAAAAATGGACAGGAAGAGGCGGGGCAATGCGCCCCGCTCCACACTTAGGATAGTTTGATTTCGTCCCAGGTCTGAGTCCACTCATCATAGTTCGGCGGCAGCTTGCGGAAGTTCGACAAAGCCAGGAGCTCTTGCTGGTCAAGAAACAAACCCGCTTGCTCTTCCGTCGTCAGTTTATCCACCCAGCCATAGGTCGTTCCCGTGGCATATGGCCCGCCCCTGTTGATCTTCATACCGTAGCTCTCGCCGAGCAGGAAGTTGATCAGCTTGTAGGCGTCCTCCTCGACGTCCTCCTCAATATCGGCCGAGACACCCAGATTGTCAGACCAACCGATCGCGCCCTCTTTGGGAATGGTGACCTCCACGGCGACCCCTTCTTCCCGCAGTGCTTTGGCGGTCGGCACCCATGATTGCCCAATCACCACTTCATTGTTGAGGAAAAGATTGCGGCAGTCCGCTTCGCTTGCCCAATAGGAACGCACCATCGCTTTCTGTTCGATCAACTTCGCGCGGATTTCATTCAACTGCTCCTTGGTCCAGGCTGAGTAGTTCTCCCGCCCGAAAAGTGCCAACCCGGCGATGTTGATGGCATCTAGCGCATAGTCTTGAAGCGTGATCTTGCCGGCATAGTCCTTGTTGAAGAGATCTACCCAAGAAGTCGGCTTGTCTATCAGGTCGGTTCTATAGGCCATCGTGTCGATGCCGAACACATGGCAGATGAAATAGGGCTGCCCGTCCGCCCCCATTGTCCAGGCGGCACCCCTGAGATGCGGAAACAGCATCTCGGCGTTCGGTATGCGGGAGAAATCGAGCGGCTTGACCAACCCGGCTTCGATATGAAGCTGGCACATGGAATTTTCCGCATCCCACACATCCCATTCACGCGCGCCACCGGCACGTAGCATCGCGAACTGCTCATCGTTGTTTGTAATGGCACCGACGGCGAGCTTGGCCTCCGTCTCCTCGGCAAATCCCTTCATATAGTCTTCGTTCTGATAGGTTCCCCAAGTCAGCCAGCGCAGCTCCTTTGCCGCCGCAAAGGCTTTATTGCCGAGACCCATGGCCACCGCGGCCGCCAGCGTCGAGGCACCGACCAAGAATGATCGCCGGCTAGGACCCATCCATCTATCGGTATTCTCATCCCAGACTGCTTTTTTCATTGGGTGTTCTCCGTTTTTATCGAAATCGTTCCCCGTGCCCTGGGCTCAGCCCCCTCATCGAGCTGCTGATCTCAGGATATAAAAAATATTCCAGAAATTCTGGAAAATGCAATATTGAAAAATAAATTAAATTCACGCAGAGTCCCTCCCCACTCGTTGCTCAACGTGATTGGAGGCCGCTCAGTGCACCGTGAACCATACATCTTGGCCTGCTGCTGCGACTTTGCCGGGCAAGTCCGCGGCAAGGGATTTCCTGCGAGCGATTTAGAGACGCGCTGGACGAAGGGTGTCGGATGGACCCCCACCAACATCATGATCAATTGCTTTGGTGAAATTCCGTCCACCCCCTGGGGCGCGTCGGGGGACTTGGTCCTGCGGCCGGACCCGGCCGGGGAAATCCGGCTCGACTTCGGAGGGGAAGAAACGGTGGAGCATCTAATTCTCGGCAGCATCGAGAATATGGACGGCTCGTCTTGGGCTTGCTGCCCTCGGTCCTACGCTACCCGTGCCCTCGACGACCTGCGGAACAATCATGGCCTCGTCCTCCGAGCGAGTTTCGAGCACGAGTTTACCGTCACCACCATAGAGCCACGCCTCGGCGGCGCTTACGGGCTGGAGGCGGTTCGCCAAATTGGAGCCTTACCAGAAGTAATCCTGGCCGCGGCAGAGCGGGCCAATTTGGCACCGGACACCTTTCTGCCTGAGTATTCACCTGGACAGTTCGAGATGACTCTCGATCCGGCGCTGGGCGTTGAGGCCGCTGATCGAGCCGTCAAGCTGCGCCAACTCATCCGCGCAGCAGCGCTTCGGTGCGGCCACCGCGTCAGCTTCTCGCCGATCATGCACAAAGACGGTGTCGGCAATGGCGTGCATATTCATTTCAGCCTGGAGACCCTGAAGGGTGAGCCGGTTTCCTATGACGCTGGCCGACCTCATGGTATCTCCGAAGTCGCGGGAAAGTTCGTTGCGGGAGTCCTCGCGCACGGTAGGGAATTGTGCGCAATCACCGCACCGAGCGTCATCTCGTACGAGCGCCTGCGCCCAAACGCTTGGAGCGCTTCATTCACGAATCTGGGGGTGCGCGACCGAGAAGCGCTCGTGCGGGTCTGTCCGGTATCGGAAAAGCCAGGAGCGAATGTCGCCAGCGCCTTCAATTTCGAGTTTCGCGCCGCAGATTCAGCGGCTTCCCCCTATTTGGCACTAGGCGCTTTGGTACGGGCCGGAATGGATGGAATTGCCTCGAACAGGATTCTTCCCAAACCGGTTTCAGCGTCTGATGCCGCAAAGCTACCGGACGAGGAGAGAGAAGTCAGCCAGATCGAACTCCTGCCACAAAGCCTGGATGAAGCACTCGACATGCTCGACGGTGATGCGATCCTCATGGAAGAGACGATGCGAATCCCCTACGTCATGCACAAACGTGGGCAAATCCGTTCGGCGGCAAGCGCGCCGGGCGACCAGCTCTTCAAAATGTATGCTCAGGCATACTGAGAAAAGCACCCCTATGTCATCAATAATGCTCCACAACGGCGCTCTGTTGGGCCCGTTTGATCCCCACCCCGTCCTGATCCATGGAATGGACAGAGAGTCCCACTTCCTCATTGTATGCGATCACGCAGGCAATAGTGTCCCCGCCAGCCTCGATAATCTGGGACTGGCTCCTGAACCGTTAGCGGATCATATCGGATGGGATGTCAACGCTTGGTCCCTAGCAATCGGCCTGGCTGACCGGTTGGGCGCGCCAGGATTCGGACAGCGCTATTCGCGTCTCGTGATAGACTGCAATCGACAGATCAGTGCAGCGGATAGCATCGCGCCGCACAGTGATGGGATTCATATCCCTGGCAACCAGGGCCTCGCCAAGCACCATGTCGCTCGCAGGCACGAAGCGATCCTGGCGCCGTACCACAACCAAATCGCCAATCACATCAGCATGCTGGGAATGCAAACGCCGCCTTGTATCGTAAGCATGCATACCTTTAGCCGCCGCCTGACGCTTGGCCCAGAACGGCCCTGGCACGTCGGCGTAATTAGCGGACCAGATGGGCGAATGCGGCTTAGCGTTCTTGCATATCTACGGCAGAACGCCGACGGCCTGGTCATAGGCGACAATCAGCCCTATCAAGTCGGCATGGAAACCGATTATACCCTGCCTATGCACGCGGAAGCGGCCGGACATCCCTATGTTGAGTTCGAGGTGCGCAACGACCTGTTCGATCGGCGGGCAGAACGGGAAGAGCTATGCGGCCTGCTAGCGAACGCCGTAACATACGCATACGAAAGCTTGTCCTTGACCAATAGAGAGCCGACATGACAACCGTGAGGCCAAGACAAAACGGCCTCGGTCGTGACGCTGCGATCGATCCGACACGTACTGCCTTGCTGGTGGTCGATGCGCAAAAGGGGATTTGCGAGTCAGAGGAGAGCCTTGCAAACCCGTACTTCGCTGAGAGCATTCACGACCGCGCAATCCCGAACATCGCATCGCTTATTCAAGCGGCGAGAACAGCGTCCATGGAGGTAATCTATACTGTTATCGAGAGCCTTACTTCCGACGGACGCGACCGCAGCCTAGACTATAAGCTTACTGGTTTTCACTTTCCGCCGGGAAGCATAGGAGCTCAGATCGTGGAGGTATTGCAGCCGGCGCGAGATGAGATCGTTTTGCCTAAGACCTCGTCTAGCCTCTTCAACTCAACGAGCTTCGACTACCTCCTGCGCAACATGGGCCTTCGATCGGTAATTGTTACCGGGTTTCAGACCGATCAGTGCATCGACCATACAGTGCGCGACGGTGCGGATCGCGGTTATGAAATGGCCTGCGCCACGGATGCTTGTGCGGCAAAGACGGCTGAACGCCACGACCTGGCGCTTTCCCTGTTCAGCGGATATTGCCGCCTGGCTACAACCAATATCTTGGTCTCCGAAATACTCGGCTTTAACGACAGTACAGCTTCATAGCGATAGGCGCATGACTCAGTCCCCCTTGCCAAGCGAACTTGAAACAAAGACGACAGGGCCAGTGACATTGCACTCTGCGGTCGACCTGGATTCCATCTGGCGGCGCATTGACTCAACCCCACCGTCCGGGCAGGCAGCAAGCTATATTGACGCCCTTTCGAGAGTCGACCCGGACAAATTCGGAATCGCCATGCGGTATCCGGAGGGACAGATCGTTGGGAGTGGTGACTGGCAGGAAACCTTTTCAATTCAGAGTATCAGCAAACTCTTTGCGCTCGCTCTCGCAATGGAAATAAGCGAGGAAGAGAGTTGGGGCAAGTTCGGCTTCGAGCCTTCATTGCATAGGTTTAACACGACGATCGAACTGGAGACCCAGAACGGACAGCCGCGGAACCCATTCGTCAACTCTGGCGCCCTCGTGGTTGCGGATCACCTTCTGTCACATTTCAAAGACCCGAAATCGCGCGTCCTGGAAATGATAAGGACGTTTTCGGAAAATCAGACCATACGTTCGAACGAAACCGTCGCCAAATCCGAAGCTGCCACCGCCCATCGGAACATGGCGATCGCGCATTTGCTGAAGGACTTCGGGACTATCCGAAACGATGTGGATCATGTGCTCGATCTCTATTTCTTCTGTTGCGCGATAGAAGCGTCCTGCCTGGACCTTGCCAAGGCCGTGTCCTTTCTCGCGCCCGACCACGCCGGCCGCTCAGCAACGAGAGCGCAGAGGATACTTCGCATCATGCAACTTGGCGGTCTCTATGGCGAATCCGGGACGTTCGCCTGCCGCGTCGGCGTTCCCGCCAAATCGGGCGTTGGCGGCGGGATCGTCGCTATTCTATCAGGCGGGAGTTCGGCAGCGGTTTGGTCTCCCCGGATCAACGATGCCGGGAACTCCATCAGAGGAATGCAGGCGCTTGCTTACCTGGAGGCCGAAGGTTCGCCTGCTCTGGGAGGCCATTCGTAATGGCCGGAAGGAGCGGATAGTTCATGACAAGCACAACCAAGGACACCGTTGCTGAGATCATTGGCCGCACGATGCAGGACCTGACTCGGACGGAGCGGCGGGTAGCACAGACACTGCTGAGCCAATACCCCCTTTTGGGACTGGAGACCCTTTCCCGCGTCGCGAACGCGGCACAGACAACCGCTCCAACAGTTCTACGGTTCGTCACAAAGCTCGGGTATCCGAGCTACGCCGATTTTCAGCAAGCATTGCGGGATGAGCTTCAGCCTCAACTGCAATCCGCTCTCAGCCGCTACACATTGCAGAGTCCAGAGGTGGACTCCGATCACTTCTTGCAGCGGTTCGTTGCTGCGGCGAGCGGCAACATTCAGCGCGCCGCGGAACTGCTGCCGCCGCAAGAGTTTGACGACATCGTGACCCTCCTGTCCGATACCAGCAGACCGGTTCTTTGCATTGGCGGGCGGTTCAGCAGCACTCTGGCACATAGCCTATTTAATTTTCTCAACGACATTCGACCCCGGGTAAGCCTTGTCTGGAACCAGACAGAGACCTGGCCTAGTCACCTCTTGGATGTCGGCAAGAGGCATGTGGTGGTGGCGTTCGATTTCCGGCGCTATCAAAGTGATGTGACGCGTTTTACGGAGAGGGCCGATGCCCAGGGGGCTACGGTCGTGGTCTTCACGGACGAGTGGATGTCGGGGATCTCCCGCTTTGCTAAGCACGTGATCATGGCGCCTGTCACGGCCCCCTCCCTCTACGACACAACCGTGGCCAGTCTGGTTCAGATGGAAGCAATTGTCGGTGCCGTCGCGCTGCAGCTGAAGAAATCGTCAGAGCAGCGCATCACGAAGCTGGAAGAGCTCCGTCGTGAAGCCGCGGCAGGTGAACCCAGAGACGGGTGACCGAAATCGGATGGAATTGGAATTGAGCGTTAGCAGATCGATTGGACTAAACGCCTCCAACGCTCGAGGACAGTCCCATGTTCAGGAAGTTGCTGCAGACCTTAGGGTGAAGCACCGGCTCTGCGACCTACTGATTGATGAGTGAATCCGAATCCGGCGGAGAACCCGAGCCCCCGTAGACCGCGCATTGATTGGCTCCAAGGAGCGAGAGCATGAAATTCGGGAGCGGTATTGGTTGATGCAGATCTGGCCTCGGCGTCACAAACCGACACCTTTCATATGCGGGGCGGAACATCTCGAACCTAGGACATGTTGATTAATAGTCAGCCGCCCCGTTGCTGATCTTGCACATGATTCGATGCCTTTAGACACTTTGGGTCCAGGTTATCGTCCCGGCTCGGATATACGCATTTGAAGGCGACGATAGACAACAAGCTCCTCTATTTGCGTGCATCTCTCCGCCTGTGTGATTTCGGGCAGAGTGCGGACGGGGGATTTGCGGGGGAGGGCTGATGGAAATGCATAAGGCCCTTAACCAGTTGAGTTTAGGGCGTTGATTTGGTTGCGGGATTGAACAGTCCGGTGGACTGTTCGATGGATTTGAACCCTTCGGCGCGCTTACGCGAGCCCACTGGGCTCACGGTCGCGCCTCATACCCAAGGGTCGCAGGTTCGAATGCTTGCTCATAACCAGCAACAAGCCCGGCACTGGGCCGGGCTTGTTGCTGGTTGCGGGGGCAGGATTTGAACCTGCGACCTTCAGGTTATGAGCCTGACGAGCTACCGGGCTGCTCCACCCCGCGTTATTTTTTGGCCCGTATTGTTGGCCTGGGTTGTTCTTGG
>JGI12316J14372_10002382_pt1 | contig 20461 bp, 19 predicted proteins | sample MarCyaLeptolynsp_FD_14372 | JGI IMG/M metagenome (IMG submission 14372) | reverse complement strand
GCCTATCGGTACAATTTGCAGTACCAGACCCTGCTTGCACGACCGCTTCTTTTGGTCGCTATGATTTTGATTGCGGCGGCAGTTTCCCTTAAAGTATCGAGATTTGGTGGATTGGGGAGCATGATTCTGGGTGGAATCCTGTCCGGGTTCGTGCTTTACGTTCTCACCGAGCTGGCCAAGGACTTCGGGGGCGCGGGTATCGTCCCTCCCTTGGTGGCTGCGTGGGCCCCTGGAATATTTGGAGTACTTATGGGTTTGACAATTCTCTTGCATCAGGAGGACGGATAAGGCCGATGTCTTTGCCGGTTTTCCTGAAGACAGAGATGTGGGCTCAAAAGGGCAGTCTGCTGGCGGCGGCAAGTGTGTTCGCCATCGCCACGACGCTCCTCTATTCCGCCGTTCCAGATGCAAGCGCGCAGGATTTGACGAGTAGCCTTGCCGGCCAGGTCAGTCCGGACGAAGAAATGCTGCTGGAATCCAGTGAAATCACTTATGACTTCGATGCCGACGTTATTGTCGCAACCGGGGATGTCCAGGTCTTCTATGACGGCAACACGGTCCAGGCACACCAGATCGTTTTCGATCGCAAAAGCGGCCAGTTGACTGCGCGCGGAAACGTCATCTTCATCGAGTCCACCGGCAATGTGATCCGCACATCCGAAATGACCCTGTCGGAAGATTTCGCGGACGGGTTTGCAAGAGCCCTGCAGATCGACACAACCAAGCGAACTCGTTTTCTTGCAGAAACTGCCCGTCGCGAAGGCGAGAACGTCACGACGATCGAAAACGGTGTCTACACGGTTTACACGAAGCCGACCAATCCGCCGAACAAACCGCCCCTTTGGCGTGTGCGGGCCGAAAAGATCATTCACAATCAGCAGGAAAAGATCATCCGGTTCGAGAATGCGGCGTTCGAGGTCTACGGAAAGCCGATTGCTTACCTGCCTTATCTGTCGATGCCGGATCCGACCATCAAGCGAAAGTCCGGTTTCCTCGTTCCGAGCGGCATCATAAACGACAAGCTCGGATATGGCGTCACGATACCCTATTACTGGGCGCTCAGCCCTCATTACGATCTGACCACGACACTCACGCCGCTCACAAAACAGGGCCTGTTTACCGACGTGCAATACCGCCACCGGTTCCAGGCTGGTCAAGTCAGTTTTTCCGCCGCAGGCATTTTTCAGGCACAACCGAGCCAGTTCACCACACGAAGAGCCGATGAGCGCTGGCGCGGCGCGGTGAATTCCACTGCCTCATTTGCGATCAGCCAGGACTGGACGTTAGGTTGGAACATCACCTACAAGAGCGACCGGCAGTTTTTCAACGACTACTCCATGGCGTCGTTTGGCGGCGGCAATCCGTCACAAATCTTTTTCGAAGGCCGGAATGACCGAAACCTTCTGTCGGTCCGCGCCTATGCGTTTCAGATTTCCCAGGAAGACTACCAGGACAGCGAATTCGACGCGATCGGGTTCTCCCCGGTCGGCAGTTCGCTTCAGGACAAGCAGCCACTCGTTCTGCCCGTGATCGACTACGACTATGTCTTTTCCGATCCGATCCTGGCTGGTGAGCTTTCGCTTGCCGCGAACTTTACATCGTTGACGCGCGACGAAACCGACGCCTTTTCCGTTGATGGCGGAACGACCCCGAAATTCCGCGGTGTCGACGGAACCTTCTCGCGTTTGTCTTTGCAAGGCGACTGGCGGCGGACATTCATCGATCCGCTGGGTCAGACCTTCACGCCCTTTGCCTATATGCGTGGCGATCTCTTTTTCCTGGCCTCGCCCGATGCTGATGTGACCGCGCTTGCAGGCGAAAGTTTCGTCGGACGTGCCATGCCTGCCGTTGGCCTGGAGTACCGGTATCCGATTATCGCAACGTTCAACGGCGGCAACCAGGTTTTTGAACCGATCGCGCAGGTCGTCGCACGGCCTGATGAACAACGGATCGGGGAACTGCCGAACGACGATGCGCAAAGCATTGTGTTCGATACGACCACATTGTTCGACTACGACAAGTTTTCCGGTTTCGACCGGGCTGAGGGCGGTACGCGCCTCAATGTCGGCCTGAACTACAAGATGCAGCTCAACAGCGGCTATTATCTCAGTGGCCTGTTCGGACGCTCCTATCACCTTGCGGGTGAAAACTCCTATGCCGTGCCCGATATCCTCGGAGCAACCGAAGATTCCGGGCTTGCGGCCGATCTTTCCGATTATGTCGGCAGTTTCTATCTCGACACGCAATACGGCGTCAAAGTCGGTGCTCAGGCGCGATTCGACAAGGATGACTTCAAGGTCAACCGGCTTCAGGCGCAGGCAAGCGCAATCTACGGGCCTGTCGTTTCTTCCCTCGCCTATGCATTTTTGGGCGAACAGCCGGATGTCGGCATTGATGCTCCGCGCGAAGAGATTCTCGGCTCGGCAAGTCTCAGGCTTCAGGAGAACTGGCGTGTGTTCGGGTCCATGCGCTATGACATTGAAAACTCAAACATTGTGCAGGACGGTGTCGGCCTGGGATATGACGACGAAGGGTTTTCCTTCTCCGTTTCCTATGCGGAGGACCGGAGCCGCAATGACGGTAATGAAGTCGACCGGACCCTCTATTTCCGGATTGGCCTGAGAACAATTGCAAATACGCAAGTTTCGAGCGGCGTTCTGAACTAAGACCCAGGTTCGCGTTCTGACCTCAGTCGGTACATCCCATCCGATCCAGCGTGATATTCACGAAGTTATGTAGTCGTTGATTGTCGCCGGACATTTTAACGCCACGAATTCGGGCAACATGCCGCTTATGTTTTGAATTTGTGGCCGTGATATGCGAAAAATGCGGACCACAATAACACTAACTTCGGTTTGGCTACGCGCCAGCACGGATGGTTTTGCAATGCGGCTCCGCTTCGTATCGGTAATACTCGGCCTAGTCCTGGCGCTGGCCACGCCCCTCGCAACTCCAGCATTTGCAGCGATCAAGGTCATCGTGAACGATGTCCCGATCACGGATTACGACATTACGCAGCGCGCGCGGCTTATCACGTTGACGCAGCGCAAGTCCGCAGCCGCTGCCAAACGCGAGGCAGAGCAGGAGCTTATCGACGATCAAGCGAAACTGTCAGAGGCGGAAAGATACAACATCAGCATCAGCCAGACTCAGGTGGACAACGCGTTCAACAACATCGCGCGCAACGTTAAAATGTCGCCGGCGCAGTTGAACAAGGCCTTGAGAGGCGGCGGCGTCAAGCCGGAAACCCTGAAGCGGCGGCTCAAGGCGCAACTGGCCTGGAACCGCCTCCTCCAGCGACGCTTCAGCGGAAGCATCGAGGTTGACGAGTCGGACATTATCGCCGCGCTGCAGAAAAAGGATGAGGCGGATCGGCGAAAGTCGATTGAGTATGACCTCAAACGCGTCATTGTCGTCGTACCGAAAAACTCCTCCGGCGGTTTCAAATCCAAGCGCAAGCAGGAAAGCAATCAGATCCGCTCCGCCTTCAACGGCTGCGACGAATCCGGCAGCGTCCTGGGCAAGTATAGCGAAGTCGTCGTCCAGACCATCGGCCGCCGGCTTGAGACCGAGCTGCCGGAAAGCATGCGGGACGAAATCAACGCGCTCGAACCGGGTAAATTGACCAAACCTTCCACCACCCCGGTGGGTTACGAAATGATCGCGATTTGCGGCAAGCGGGAAATCGCCTCCGATATCGCCGTTCGTACCCAATTGGAGAGCGAGCTGCAGGTCGAAGCGCAAAAGAACCAGTCGCGCAGGTATCTTCTGGAAGTCCGCCGCCGGGCGACGATCATTTATCGCTAACCTCACATGCGTCGAAACAAAAAGCCCCTTGCGGTCAGCATGGGCGAACCCGCCGGCATCGGTCCGGATCTGGCCTTGCTCTCCTGGGCAAATCGCAAAAAGCTCGGGTTGCCGCCGTTTTATGTGCGCGGAGACCAACAGCTTTTCGTGGAGCGTGCAAAAAAGATCGGCATGACGCCGCATGTCGTTCCTTGCACACCGAAAAACGCCGTTACCTGTTTTCAAAAAGGACTTCCGGTCGTTCAGACGGGTGAGCCTCTTTCAGATCGGCCGGGAGAAGAACAAGAGGAGACGGCGCCGTCAGTCGTCGCCTCGATTGAAACCTGCGTCGAAGATGTGAAATCCGGTCATGCCGCGGCCTTGGTGACAAGTCCGATCAACAAGGCTGCGCTCTACAAGACCGGATTTAACTTTCCCGGGCACACCGAGTTTCTGGGAGCACTCGCTGCAAAGCACTGGCCAGGGCAAGCCGCAGAACCGGTCATGATGATTGCCGGACCTGAGTTGATGGTGGTCCCGGTAACCATTCACATTGCCCTGAAGAATGTACCGGCTGCTTTGACGGAAGCTCTCATTGTCGAAACGGGTAAAATTGTTGCAAAGGATCTCCGTGAGAGATTTGGATTTTCCAATCCGAGACTTGCACTATGCGGACTGAATCCACATGCCGGCGAAAGCGGCGCGATGGGGACAGAGGACAGGGACATCATCACGCCGGCAATAGAAACGCTCAAGGATATGGGAATTGCCGCGTCCGGACCGCATCCGGCAGACACCCTGTTCCATCCGGCGGCGCGTGAGACCTACGATTGCGTCCTGGGCATGTATCATGACCAGGTTCTGGTACCTGCCAAGACGATAGGTTTTGACGATAGCGTCAACGTTACCCTCGGTCTTCCCTTTGTCAGGACGTCACCAGACCACGGGACTGCCTACAGTCTGGCCGGAACGGGAATGGTGCGGATTGACAGTTTTGCTGCTTCCCTGCGAATGGCGCACGCTCTGGCCAATCCCGATCAGGTCTGACGGCTCAAGCGATGGCACAGATCGACGACCTGCCTCCCCTTCGCGATGTCATCGCCACGCATGGCCTTCAGGCCAAAAAATCGTTGGGCCAGAATTTTCTTCTCGATCTCAATCTGACGTCGCGCATTGCACGCTCCGCCGGCGACCTGGCGGATTGCACTGTGTTGGAGATCGGCCCGGGCCCGGGCGGCCTGACTCGCGCCCTGCTCGCTGCAGGTGCCAAAAGAGTTGTCGCCATCGAAAAGGACAGCCGCTGCCTGCCTGCGCTCGCAGAGATCTCTAACCATTATCCAGGCCGCCTGGAGGTTATCGAAGGGGACGCGCTGACGCTGGACCCGGTCTCACTCATCGGTGGCGGTAAGATCAGGATCGCAGCAAACCTTCCCTACAACGTCGGCACGCAGCTTTTGCTGAACTGGATCACGACACCGACGTGGCCGCCATTCTGGTCCTCCCTGACACTTATGTTTCAGAAAGAGGTTGGAGAAAGGATCGCTGCACAACCCGGCACAAAGGCCTATGGACGCCTCGGGGTGCTTGCCGGCTGGCGTTGCAAGGGGGGAATTCTGTTCGACATCAGCCCTAAGGCCTTCACACCGCCCCCCAAGGTCACCTCCGCCGTTGTTCATATGACGCCAAACGAGACGCCCCTGCCCTGCGAACTGACCGCGCTCGAAACGGTCACTGCCGCTGCCTTCGGGCAACGCCGCAAAATGCTGCGCGCAAGTCTCAAATCTCTTTCACCGAACGCCGAAGAACTGATCATGCAGGCTGGGCTTAAGCCAACAGCACGTGCGGAAGAAATCGATATCGCCGGATTTGTCGCTCTTGCCAAGGCTTTCGAAGGTGAGCGGACCGACAGGGCCGGTTCCGAGTAAGCCGACCTAGCGGGCGCGTGCCGTCTCCCGTAACAAAGCGGCTTCGGCACGTTTCACTCGTTCGCTCCGCAAGCCGCCGTTTGTCAGTCGGCGCAAACCTTCACTTCAAATACTCTTAAAAATTGAACCACGGTTGTAATAGCAATCGAGGATTGACACAACGTAACTTTTAAGTTTTGATACCAAGAGACGCGAATTTGACGTACCCGCCCCTCAGATATACCTGTAAATAATCAAAATTTATTCATATCTAACGTCAAATTTTCTATTTTTTACTTATTTGAGTCATTGCAGATAACAAAAACAAAATAAAAAGCAATTTAGGGAGAGAGCAATATGTCCGATTATAGCCCTTCCATGCTTGACAGGGTTCTTGCAGCCCTGGCGAAATTTACCGAAGACATACGGGTCTGGCATCGTTGGCCGTTTCTGCCGGCAGTGATCCTTGTCCTTGGCCACCGTGTCAATCTGCGACGGAACAATCTGACGGACACGGAAACCGCAACGCCGTCCATGTCGAAACCGGATGAGTTCGACATCACCGGATGGCGGACCTACGACGGCACGTTCAACGACATGGCGGACCCCTGGATGGGAGCCAAAGGCGCTCGTTTCGGTCGCAATGTTCCCTTGAAATCAACCTACGGCGAGAAGGACCCGGAACTTTACGATCCGAGCCCGCGCCTCATCTCAAACAAGCTGCTTGCGCGTCAATCCTTCCAACCTGTGCCGCATCTGAACGTGTTCGCGGCTGCCTGGATCCAATTCATGGTCCACGACTGGTTGAGCCACGGGGCCAACGACAAGAACAATTTGCTCAACATCCCGGTTCCCGACGACGATGACTGGGCGCACGGTCCGATGCAGATACCGGCGACCAAACCAGATCCTGACACCGGTCCGGGCGACGAAGGCCGCCCGGCGACCTATCGCAACGTTGAAACGCACTGGTGGGACGCCTCGCAGATCTATGGGTCCAGCAAAGACGTTTGCGATCGGCTGCGAACAGACCCGGACACCGGTGATTTTCTGCAAAACGGAAAACTTTGGCTGGATGAAAACGGGCATCTCCCGCTTGACCCGAAGAGCCAGGAGAAGCAGCCGGGCCTCGAACTTGCGGGCGTCAATGGAAACTGGTGGATCGGCCTCTCTGCCCTTCACACGCTGTTCGCGCGCGAGCACAATGCGATCGTTGACCGGCTGACAATTGATCATCCCAAGGAGTCCGGCGAATGGCTTTTCCAGAAAGCCCGGCTCGTCAACTCTGCACTTCTGGCGAAAATCCATACGGTCGAGTGGACACCGGCACTCATGGATTCTGACAAGGGCCGCATGCTGATGCGCGGCAATTATTGGGGCCTGACCGGCGAGCGTTACGCAAAGATTTTCGACCGCATCTCCGAAAGTGAAGTCGTTCACGGGATTATGGGCTCTCCCACGGACCATCATGGGGCGCCATTCACGATCACGGAGGAATTCACCGCTGTCTATCGGTTGCATTCGCTGCTGCCCGATGATTTCAGCTTTCGCAAGCTGGACGACAATTCCACGCTTCACGAGACAGACCTTCACGGTGTCTCCATGGGAGCGGCCAGAGGAATTTACGACAAGGCCTCGTTCCAGGATGTGTTTTATTCGCTCGCGACTTCCAATCCGGGTGCCCTCACCCTGCACAACTACCCCAATGGTTTGAGAACACTTCAAAAACGCATTCCGGTGGACCGGGTCATCGACCTCGCCGCCGTTGACATCTTGCGGGATCGCGAACGCGGCGTGCCACGTTTTGCAGAGTTTCGACGACTGACCGGAATGAAAGAACCGAAAACTTTTGCCGACATCACTGACAACGAGGAATGGCAGAAGCAACTGGCGGAAGTTTACGACGACGATGTCGAAAAGGTCGACCTACTCGTTGGCACTCTGGCCGAATCCCAGTCGGAAAGAGGACAGCCCTACCGTTTCGGTTTTTCAGACACCGCATTCCGGATTTTCATTCTGATGGCGTCGCGGCGCCTGAAGAGCGACCGGTTCTTCACCGACGACTTCCGGCCGGAGGTTTACACGGAAGCCGGCCTTGCATGGGTCAAGGAGAACGGTTTCAGAAGCGTGGTAGAGAGGCATCTGCCTGAATTGACCTCTGCCATGGCGGATGCGCGAAATCCGTTTTTCCCCTGGAAGATCAGCAAGACCTGAGGCCGCCGCCATGAGACGCATAAGGCTTCCACTACTGATCGATCTCATTCTTGCCGACAAGTCTGCTGACGTTCGGTCCCTTGCTGCTGATCCGTCTCTCGATCGCGGTTTTCAGACAAGAGGACCATTGGTCAACAGGATGATTGCGCGGCGCATTCGATCCGGCATGACCATCATGGGCATTCCTTTGCCGAGTATCGTTGAGCGCGATGACCGCGAGCGCCAACAAAGGCAGTCTGAGCTCGAAGAGGTGTTCACGGCGATGGCCGGAAAGAAAGGGTGGGACGAAGAGAGTTTCGACCGGATTGTTGCCGCCATCCGTGCCGATGACAGCAGGGAAATCGAACTCGCGACGCTGTCGCTTGTGGGCAAACTGTTCGACCCGGCATTTGAGGGTACAAAGCACACCCTGTATGCATCTCAAACAATCGATCGCGCCTTGAAAAACCGGAACCCGCTGCTGTCAATCTGGTGGTCGATGACCGGAGAAGTACGCCACGCGAAACAGAAACTGAAAAAAGTCAGTTCGGGCGATTTCGCAGCGATCCATGCCATTGGTATTGCGGTACACAATCTTGTCGCAAGCTTCGAGCGGATGGCCGACTTGCTCACTCACCCATCGGTTGCCTCCCGCATTTCACCTGAAGAAGCTGTCGTCAGGGTTCTGGTCGCGCCGGAAACCGTTGCGCGACAGGCGCACAAGCCCGGCCCGTCCCTTGCCGGCGTCCTTTCACCCGGATCGCTCGTTCTGATGAACACACGCGCCGCTCAGGAGGCGAACCCGAGCAGCCGGACAGCCTTCCTGACCGATGCCTGGAGTATCTGCCCTGCGCACCAGCTTGTCCCTGCCCTTTTGATGAGCGTGTGGTCTGCCGCGACAAAGCCCGCAGGAACAGGAAAGGAGGCGTCGCAATGAGCGGAGACATCCTTTTTTCACCTCTCAAATTGGGCAAGAACCTGAGAATCAAAAACCGGGTTCTGCGTTCGAACATATCCGGTCGCTTTGACAACGATGACGGCTCCCTGACCCAGACCCGGATCAACTGGGAGACCAAGTTCGCCAAAGGTGGCGTCGGCGCCATCATCTCCTCTTACGTTCCGGTCCTCATCGAAGGCCGGATCATTGCGGGCTATGCCACCATCCACACCGATGAGTTCATTCCACTTTGGGAAAAACTCGGCAAAGCGGTGCATAAACACAGGGCGAAGTACATCCTTCAGCTCAGCCATTCCGGACGGCAAATGGACCTGCCCGGTATCCACAATCAGATCCGTCCGACCCTGAGTTCCACCAGCAAAGCTGAGTCGCTGCACGGCTTTTTGTGCCGCGCGATGAGCGCGGGTGAAATCGGCTGGCTCGTCGAGGCGTTTGCGCAGGGCGCCAGGCGTGCGCGCGAGGCAGGACTGGACGGTGTCGAGCTTCACGCTGCAAACGGTTACCTGTTCACCCAGTTTTTGAGTTCAGGCATCAATGACCGCAGGGACCACTACGGTGGTTCATTGCGGAACCGGGCCCGTTTCCTGCTTGAGGTGATCTCTGCCATTCGCGCCACCGTTGGACCGGACTTTCATCTGCAGGTCAAACTAAGCGCGATCGACCGCAACAACGTCCTGCCATGGGAAGGAAAAGGCAACGACCTCGCCGACACGATCAAGGTTGCCAAGTGGTGCGAGGCGCTCGGCGCAGACGCCATTCACGTCTCGACAGGGTCCCTCTTCCCGCATCCGCTCAATCCCCCGGGCGATCTTCCCTTCGAACTTCTGGCCGTCACCTACGACGCGATGATCTCTTCCGGGGTTCACGGTTTCAGGAATTTCCTGCTGTTCCGCTACCCGATGCTGCGTCCGATCTTCAAATGGCTGTGGTTCCGGATGAAACGCGGCCTTCCAGTGGAAGGTGTCAGCACACCGGAAGCGGCCGCCATCAAGAAGGCAGTCTCCATTCCGGTGATCAGCACCGGCGGATACCAGACTGCNTCCACAATAAGNACCGGACTGGAAAACGGCCACTTCGACGCGGTCGCGATCGCCCGNTCGCTGGTTGCCAACAACGATCTGGTCAAGCAATGGCAAGGAGGACGCGAGTTNCCGGAACGGCCTTGCACCTATTGCAACAAATGCCTGTTGAATGCACCGAAAAANCCGATGGGCTGCTACGAAGAATCGCGTTTTGCCAACCACGAGGAAATGGTTGCCGAACTCATGTCCGTTTATTCGGACCGTTGAATGCGTATGGGTTCCGAGGAAAGGCAGTGTCACAATGGCTGATCCCTATTTTCCGACCGCAGTCGAACGAGAACTGGCACGGCGCCGGAAAGTATCCCGGCCTGTCTTCATCGTATTTCTGGTGTTGTTCCTGGCGTTCCTCGTTGTCCTGATAACCTTGCTGTTCACACTGGCCGGTTTCTTCCGCGAGACGACCCCCCACTATTCAAGTCCAGTAGATCACTTCAAATACGGGTCGATCGGAACGGAGCCGGCAAGCGGCCTGCCGCGCAAGCTTTGGGACGCGCTTCCCTATCTCTTTGAAGAGGAGTTCGGCGGCAAGAAGGACTATTCAGCGTTCGGCTTTCTTTACGAAGACGAAAACGGCGCACCGAAGCCGTTGCCGATCGGTATCTCAGAACGCCGGTACAGGGGCGTTGATCTGGTGTGGTTCAATTGTGCTACGTGCCATGTCGGCACCTATCGCACCGGTGCCGAAGAACCGGCAGTCATCGTTCCGGGAATGCCGTCAAACAATCTGAAACTGGACGAATTCATCGCCTTTGTCGTTTCGACGGCTGCGTCGGAAAAACTGTCCAGCGACACTGTTTTTGCCGCGATTGAGGAAAGCGGCGCGCGGCTCGGGGCTTTGGAGAAACTCTACTGGCGCCTTCTGGTGCTGCCCAGAGTGCGCGAGGAGCTGATCGTGCGTGCGTCGCGGCTAAAGCCGCTCCAGGAGCATCAACCGGACTGGGGCCCGGGGCGCGTCGATACATTCAATCCCTACAAGGTGATACAGATGAATGTTCCGATGGAGGAGCTCACGGAAGAAGAGCTGATAGGAGCATCGGATTTTCCCTCGATTTTTCTGCAAGGCCCCAAGGAAGGCATGAACCTTCATTGGGACGGCAACAATGCGTCGCTTTCGGAACGCAACCTGTCTGCGGCGATTGGCGCTGGCGTGACACCGGAGACCGTGGATCACAAGGCTATCGGAAGGGTCGCAGACTGGCTTAAGGATCTGGAACCGCCTAAACAGCCTCCCTTGCCGCATTCAGAGGACCAGGCCGACCATGCAGAGGCCATTGAAGCCGGCAAAGCGGTTTACATGCAGGCCTGCGCCGCCTGTCACGGCTTCGTTGACGATGGAACATATGTCTTTGAAGGCGCGGTTCTGGGAGAAGTTGAGCCGATCGACACGGTCGCGACGGATCGGGGCCGCCTCGACTCCTATACGGAAGCCTTTCGCGCGCAGCAACTTGAACAACTCTTTGCCGGAACGCCGCACCAGTTCAGGCATTTCAGGAAAACCGACGGCTATGCCAACATGCCGCTCGACGGGCTTTGGCTGCGCGCACCTTACCTCCATAATGGGTCCGTGCCGACGCTTTATGACTTGCTGCTTCCGCCCGCTGAAAGACCCCGAACGTTTCTCAGGAGCAGCGATGTGCTCGACGCGGAACGCGGCGGTTTCCAGGCACCGGAGTGCGAAACTTCGACATCAAATGACGCATCAAACAACGGGTTTTGTTTCGACACGTCGCTGATCGGCAACGGGAACTACGGCCACGACTACGGCACGGACCTGACGCCCGCGGAGCGGGACAGTCTTTTGTTATACTTGAAAACCTTTTGACCGGAGGACCGGCACCATGACTGACACACTTTCCCTCGGCTGGAGCGAGGCTGATGCACGCAAGAAGCGTGACGGCTACGTCCGACTTTTGGGCATCAATCTCGCCCTGCAAAGCCTCATCGCGCTCTGGGTTCTGATCTACCCATGGTTCTTCCTGTCGGTTCTGGGGTTGGAGAGCGACGCAGCCGGCCAGTGGGCGCGGGTGTGGGCCGCTATGGTTCTGATGGCAAGCGCCTTTCAGCTACCCGGTCTCATCGACCCGCTTACGCAAAGACTTCCCTGCGTTGTGGGCGTGATCGGACGAGCTTTCATGGCAGTGGTCTTCTTGTGCCTTGGAGGCGGTTTCATCTGGCTCGCCCTGTTCGATGGAATTTTCGCTATTCTGCTGTTCCTTGCCTTCCAGCGCGCGGTAATTTCGGAGCTTCAGACGCGCCCCTAGTTCTGGACAACTGTTTGGGCGTTGACGCCGGCTCTTATGGTCTTGCAGAGAAACAAGAACAGAGTGCACTCCGTGGCGCACACCGCCAGAAGGCGCCTTCGGTTTGACCTCCGGAGCAACGTCACAGCCCTCCGTTTCCTTCCGGGCGTAAAAATGCGTGGACCCGCTTTCCGTGTCCGGCAATGCCAAATCCCGAACCAACCAGGTCGGCCACTCCTGCCTGTTGCGCGGCAATGCAGGGCGATTCACCGTGCTGTGTTTTTTCATTAAAAACAGAAGCTTAATCCAACCAACGCGCATCCCGGGCACCTCTTTCTTGCTTGAGAAAGTGCCAGCTGCAACGCAGAATGTAATTGAATTATTAGATATGCTATCATTCAAAAATGAATAGCAATCAACTGAACTGGGATGCTGTCCGCGTGTTTCTGGCGGTCGCCGAACATCAGAGCCTGAGCGGTGCGGCCGCGCAATTATCGGTATCGCAGCCAACGCTTGGGCGGCACATCTCCCGGCTGGAGGATGAGCTCAATCTGAAGCTGTTTGACAGGCGGCAAACCGGTCTTTTTCTGACTGACAGCGGGCGGCGCCTGCTGGAGGTCGCCAAGACGATGGCGAGCGGCGCTGCAGATTTCGGCAGAGCGGTCGACCTTGAGAAATCCGGTGCCCCCGATCAGGTCTGCCGGATCACGACCGGTGAATGGGGGCTCTACTTTCTGTCGCGGCACGCTGCGGAAATCGTCGAGGGACTGGGCGATGTTCGCCTGGAGTTTTATGCAGACGATTCATTCTGGGATCTTTCAAGACATTCTGCAGACATTGCAATCGGAAACAGGCCGCCCAGCCATGACCACCTGATTTCGCAAAAGCTTGGCGAACGTCACTTTCACGTCTACGCCGCCAAAGCCTATCTGAACACCCACGAGGATGCGACCGACCCGGCGACCTGGCAGGACCAGACCTGGGCAGGCTATTGCGGCACAAGGGCACGCCTTAAGTCTTCCAAATTGCTTGCCGGGTTGCTGGATGAACGCGCCTGCCGCTACGCAGTGAACAATTCAGTTGCCTTGTGCGAGCTCATCAGGTCAGGCACGGCCATGGGCATCCTGCCTGACTGGATCGGAGAGTATGAAGACCTGACCCGCCTGTCAGCCGAACCTATCGGTCAGAGCGCATCGTGGCTCAGTTTTCACGAAAGGCTTCGACACCACGATAAACTGCACGAAATCAAGAAACGCATCGTGGATCTCTATCATCGCAGATACCACGAGACGTCTCAGCGGGTCGCCCGCTAACGCACCTTCAAGAGCCTCAACTGAAAACGCCGACCATTCAGCCCTTTTCATCCAGCTCGGTCTGCAGATCGTCAACCATTCCCTGTATGAGCGGTCCGATCTTCGGCGAACGGAACTGCTTGAGCCGTTCGGCTTTCAGGATGGCGCGCACGTTTTCATAGGCCCGTTCCAGATCGTCATTGACGACGACATAGTCGTATTCCGACCAATGCCGCATTTCCCCGACAGCGGTCTTCATGCGCTTGGCGATGATTTCGTCGGCATCTTCGGCGCGCCGGAACAGGCGAGACTTCATTTCGGCAATCGACGGCGGCAGGATGAACACAGACACCACGTCTGAACGCATCTTGTCATAGAGCTGGAAAGTGCCCTGAATATCTATGTCGAACAGAATGTCGCGGCCGTTTTCGATGGCATTCTCGACCGGGCCCCTTGGCGTTGCGTAATAGTTCCCGTGAACCTCCGCCCATTCCAGCAACTCGTCATGCTCGCGCATCTGCTCGAACCGCTTGGGATCCAGAAAATGGTAGTGCACGCCATCAACTTCGCTGGACCGGCGCGGACGGGTGGTCACCGAAATCGAGAGTTCGAGATTGTCTTCCTTGTCCAGGAGAAGTCGGGCAATGGTGGATTTTCCGGCACCGGAGGGTGACGACAGGACCAGCATCAGGCCGCGGCGTTGCTGCTCAGCCTGGTCCGCACTGACGGTGGTTGCAGCGGGTGCGTCGGTCATGGGGCTACTCCAGATTCTGTATCTGCTCTCGCATTTGATCGATAACCGCCTTCAGATCCAGTCCAATGGCAGTCAATTGCACATCATTGGACTTGGAACACAATGTATTGGCTTCGCGGTTGAATTCCTGGGCGAGAAAGTCCAGCCGCCTGCCGATGGCACCACCGGTGTCCATCAGCTCCCGGACGGCGGTGACATGGGCATGCAGCCGGTCGAGTTCTTCCCGTATGTCTGCCTTGGTTGCGAGAAACACCGCTTCCTGGTGCAGCCGTTGCGGGTCAAGTTGACCGTCGGACGCATCCATCAGATCCGAAACCTGCTTTTTGAGCCGTGCCTTGATGGCCTCAGGCTTACGAGCAGGAAGATCTTCTGCAGCCTGCGTCAACTCCGCGATCCGGTCGATCTGAGAGCGGACAACGGTACTGATTGCATGACCTTCCGTGTGCCGCATGTCGACAAGATCAATCAGGGAGGCATCGAGCGTGGTCAGCAAGGTCCTGTGCAAGGCCGCCTGCGCTTCTTCGTCGTCTTCCGGCTCCTTGAGCTCAAAGACGCCCTTTTGTGCCAGAATGCCATCGAGCGAGGGAGGTGCCAGATCGGGAACCCTGTTTTTCANNANCTCAATGGTCGACAGCACCGCTTCCAGGGCTGATTCATTTACCTGGAGCTGCTGCTCCGACTGATCTCTCTGCATTGCCAGGCCGATGGAGACATTGCCGCGTCGCAATACCTTGCTGCAGCGTTCCCTGATCTGCGGCTCCAGCGTTTCCAGGCCCGCCGGGATACGAATGCGCAGATCAAGCGACTTGCCGTTGACGGATCTGAGTTCCCAGGTCCAGCGCACCGGGCCCGATTCCCCCAGTGACCGCGCAAATCCTGTCATGCTGGCAAGTGCCATGTGCCCCTCCGGAAGTAATTGGCGGCCCCCCGCCGCCCGGCCCCGACAAGTCAGGATCCGCAGTCTTGATCAGTTAGATGACGCGGGCTGCGTTTCCTGCTGTTGTTCCGCACGGCGCTCGCGTTCGATCTCGCGCCATTTGCGAACATTTGCCTGGTGCTGCTCGTAGGTTTCGGCAAAAACATGCCCACCGGTCCCGTCCGCCACGAAGAATAGATCCAGAGTACGCGACGGATTGGCAACGGCTTCCATAGCTGCGCGGCCGGGATTGCCGATCGGCCCCGGTGGCAAACCGTCGATCTGATAGGTGTTGTATTCGTTCTTGGCGTTGATTTCGGACTGCTTGATCGCCGACCGGTCCTTCAGCCAGGCTTCGCCGCCGTATAGCCCATAAAGAATGGTCGGGTCGGACTGAAGCCTCATGCTCTTGTTCAACCGGTTGACGAACACGCCGGCGACACGCGGACGCTCATCGGCAAGCGCGGTCTCCTTTTCCACGATGGATGCCAGGATAACCAGCTCTTCCGGGGAATTCACGGGAAGTTCGTCAGTGCGCCGTTCCCAGATTTCGGCCAGCAGCTTTTCTTGCGCTTCCCGCATCTGTTCCAAAACTTCCTGCCGGGTGGTTCCGCGGGCAAACGTATAGGTCTCGGGCAACAGATCGCCTTCGGCCGGAACATCGGTGATTTCGCCGACCAGGGTCGGGTGCTGCCGGACGCGTTCGATAATTTGCGCCGTTGTCCATCCTTCAGGAATGGTCACGGAATGCGTAACGGCATTGCCTTCAACGAGGTCCGTCATGATCTCGTGCATCGACACACCGGGGGCAAACGCGTATTCGCCCGCCTTCAATTTGGTCGCGTTCTTGTAGAACCTGATACCGAGATTGAAGACCCACTCGTCGAACATGCTGTCATTGATGACACCCTTGCCGGCGAGACGGTCCGTAATGCCTGACAACCCCGACCCGGAGGAGATCACGACAGTGGCGTCGTCGGTAAGCGGGCCAGGCTCTTCGAATTTTGTTTTGCCGAGGTAAAGCGCTCCGCCGACGGCCGCCAGACCGAAAACAGCGAGCGTGATGATCAGATTGCTGAGTATGACCAGGGGGTTGCGCACATGCCGCGAGCGTTGAGGCGGTGCTGGAGCCGGCTCGGGTTGCAGAGCTTCTCGCGGACTTTTCGGCTTTATGCGCATATCGGGTCACACCTCCAAAATTGAGCCCAGATCCGTGACTTGGGCTCAAGCGGACCAGTTTTCACAATCAGTTTCTCACGCCGGATGTCAAGAATCGGTCCCCGGCCTGAGTGAACTTGAAAGGGTTATGCGGCAACTTTACGGAAGACCAACGATGCATTCGTGCCACCGAAGCCGAACGAGTTCGACAAGGCGACGTTGATGTCCACCTTTTTCGGCGTGTGCGGCACCAGATCGATCTCGGTTTCCACTGACGGGTTGTCGAGGTTGATCGTAGGTGGCGCCATGCCGTCCTTGATCGCCAAAACCGTGAAAATCGCCTCAACAGCGCCTGCGGCACCCAACAAGTGGCCAATTGAAGACTTGGTGGAAGACATCGTCAGATTGGCGGCATGTTCACCGGCCAGCCTGCTGACGGCACCAAGTTCAATCTCGTCACCGAGCGGCGTGGATGTCCCGTGCGCGTTGACGTAATCGATCTCTGCAGGCGAAATGTTCGCACGTTTCAAGGCAGCTTCCATGCAGCGATAGGCGCCGTCGCCATCCGAAGACGGCGCAGTGATGTGATACGCATCGCCAGACAGGCCGTACCCGATCACTTCCGCATAGATCTTCGCACCGCGGCGCACCGCATGCTCAAACTCTTCCAGGACCACCACACCGGCGCCTTCGCCCATGACGAAGCCATCCCGGTCAACATCATAAGGACGAGACCCTCGTTCGGGATCGTCGTTGAACCCGGTCGAAAGTGCGCGGCACGCAGCAAACCCTGCGATCGCAAGACGGCAAACCGGTGACTCCGCACCACCAGCAACCATCACGTCAGCATCGCCGAAACCGATCAGTCGCGCGGCGTCTCCGATCGCATGGGCTCCCGTGGAGCATGCGGTCACGACCGCGTGGTTCGGTCCCTTCAAGCTGTGGCGGATGGAAACATATCCGCCGGCCAGGTTGATCAATCGTCCCGGAATAAAGAACGGGCTGACGCGGCGCGGGCCCTTTTCGGCAAGCAGATAGGCGCCTTGCTCAATGCCCTGAAGCCCTCCGATACCGGAACCGATCAGTACGCCGGAACGCGCCTGCTGTTCGTAAGTTTCCGCCTTGAAACCGGAATCGGCCATCGCCTGATCGGCTGCCGCCATGGCGTAGACAATAAAGTCGTCGACCTTACGCTGCTCTTTGACGTCCATCCAATCATCGGGATTGAACGCGCCTTCCTCCGACGGATCGAGCGGAATCTGGCAGGCGATCTGGCAGGCCAAATCGTCAACCTTGAAATTCGTGACCTTGTTGGCCCCGCTTTTTCCCTCAAGGATCTTTTTCCAAGTGGCATCGACGTTTCCGCCCAGCGGCGTCACCATGCCCAACCCAGTTACGACAACTCGCCTCATACACCTGCACTTACGTTTGAAGGGCCAAGCGGGGCATTCCCCGCCGGCCCGATCATCATTCACATTTCAAGAAGGGAAACCCTTACTTGTTCGTCTCCAGGAACTTGACAGCATCACCAACGGTCAGGATCGTTTCTGCTGCAGTGTCCGGGATTTCGACGCCGAATTCTTCTTCGAATGCCATGACCAGCTCAACGGTGTCGAGGCTGTCCGCGCCCAGATCGTCGATAAAGCTTGCACCTTCCACAACCTTGTCGGCGTCAACGCCGAGGTGCTCAACAACGATCTTTTTCACCCGATCCGCGATATCGCTCATCTTTCACTTCCTTATTTTTCGTCTAGTCATCTCGCGAAACTGCCCCATGCCGCTTATCAAATCGTGGTGGCGCGAACTCGCGGTCTTCAAGATGTCGGAGCGTCACGCCTCCGGCGGACCGGTTACAATGACGCAGTTCGTAACAATCGGCGGGTTGGTAACACACTTTGTTGACCATTACCAGCCAGTCCAGACTGCTTCTGAGCCGTCCGGATTCTTTTTGCCTAATCGGCGAAACTTCCTTTTAAATCATAGCCATGCCGCCATTGACGTGCAGCGTCTGGCCAGTGATGTATGCCGCCTCGTCGCTCGCAAGATAAAGCGCAGCCGAGGCAATCTCGTTTGAAGTGCCGAGACGTCCTGCCGGCACGTTTGTCAAAATCGATTCTTTTTGCTTGTCGTTCAGTGCATCGGTCATCGCTGTCTCGATAAAACCCGGTGCGATCGTGTTGACCGTGATGTTCCGGCTGGCCACTTCGCGGGCCAGGCTCTTGTACATTCCGATCATTCCGGCCTTGGCAGCTGCGTAGTTGACCTGTCCCGGATTGCCGGTGACGCCGACGACGGATGTAATGCCGATGATGCGGCCGGTCCGGCGTTTCATCATTCCCTTGATGGCAGACCGGCAAAGGCGGAAGCCGGAGCTGAGATTCACCTCAAGCACCTGGTCCCATTCGTCGTCTTTCATGCGCATGAAAATGTTGTCACGGGTAATGCCGGCATTGTTCACGAGGATGTCGACCGAGCCCATCTTTTCTTCTGCGGCCGGCAACAGCGCATCAACCGCTTCCCGGTCCGACAGGTTTGCAGGGGTTACGAACGCCCGCTCGCCCAGATCCGATGCCAGGGCCTCCAGCTTTTCCGCGCGCGTACCGGACAAAGAGACCGTCGCACCCTGGGCGTGCAACATGCGTGCAATCGCCTCGCCGATACCACCGGTCGCGCCGGTGACAAGCGCGTTCTTCCCTTCCAAGCTGAACATTTGGGGTCCTTCCCTGATCGTGATGGTCCCAGGCGGGACTTTTTGTTTTCCCTGGAGAAAGCGGCTTTACCCGGAGACCTTTTCCATGAGCGTGTCGATGTCTTCAGGCGAATTCACCGCAAGACCCGTTGCTTCCTTGTGAATGCGCCTGACCATGCCGGTCAAAACCTTTCCGGTTCCGACTTCTACAAAGGTATCGACGCCATTGCCAGTCAGCCAGAGGATGCTCTCGCGCCAACGAACGGTGCCGGTCACCTGCTCAACGAGGCGCGTGCGAATGTCCGCCGGATCAGTGATCGGCTCCGCCAGAACATTGGCTACCAAAGGCACGGCCGGCACATTGATTTCGGCATTTGCGAGCGCCGCCGACATTGCATCTGCGGCCGGTGCCATCAGCGAACAATGGAACGGTGCGCTGACGGGAAGCATGACCGCTCTGCGCGCACCTTTTGCCTTGGCGATCTCGACAGCGCGCTCAACGGCGGCAAGGTGGCCGGAGACGACGACCTGTCCGGGAGCGTTGTCGTTCGCAGCCTGGCAGATCTCACCCTGGGCAGCTTCTTCCGCGACTTCCTTCGCAACGTCAAAATCAAGACCAAGCAAGGCAGCCATCGCCCCTGCCCCGACGGGCACGGCATTTTGCATTGCGTCGCCGCGCACGCGCAGCAAACGGGCTGTGGTCGCAATATCCAGGCTTCCGGCTGCCGCAAGCGCGGAGTATTCGCCAAGTGAATGGCCTGCGACGAAAGACACACTCGACTTGAGATCCAGTCCCTTGGCCTCGAGCACACGCATTGTCGCCAGACTGACCGCCATCAGAGCCGGCTGGGCATTGGCCGTCAGCGTCAAGGTGTCTTCCGGGCCATTCCACATCACATCGGACAGTTTCTGCCCCAGAGCTTCATCCACCTCGTCGAAAACGGCCTTCGCCTCCGGGAAGGTATCGGCAAGAACCTTGCCCATCCCGACATTCTGACTGCCCTGTCCGGGAAACGTGAATGCTATGGTCATCTGGAAACGCTCCGTGAAACGTGATTGGCCCGTTTTGCAACTTCGGACCATCAGCTTTTGAGAGAAGCAGTGTGTCGGCCCGTCGCTAGGCGGACTGCGAACTTGGCGCGAGGCTATGATACGCTCTAGCCCAAGCTGTCAAGGCCCAGCGGGCAAACTTTCGCGATTTAGCGCTGTTTTGCGCGATTTCCTGTCGAATGGCACGTCTGAAGTGGACGGCCGACTGTCGGATCCCGCACGCTTTTTCCAGAACAAATGCTTTAACAGCGATGCGTTCTGGTGTTTTTGCTGCCCAATCAGCGGGTTTGTCCTTGCAATTCCCCATAAAGGGAGTATAGAGCGCGCTTCATCCGGGATTTGGCCGGGGGCTGAACGGAAGGGCGTTTGCCAGGAGCTTTGCAAAAGATCCGACTTCCCGTGTTCCCACTCCCGTAAGATTTCTCGTGCGCCTTTCCGG
>JGI12316J14372_10002380_pt1 | contig 20466 bp, 19 predicted proteins | sample MarCyaLeptolynsp_FD_14372 | JGI IMG/M metagenome (IMG submission 14372) | reverse complement strand
GGATTTTTGTTAGGTGGCACTGCCGGCAGAACAACTCTTGCAGGTGAAGGTTTGCAACATCAGGATGGGCATAGCCATATTATGGCTAATGTGATTCCCACCTGTCGCAGTTATGATCCTACCTTTGGCTATGAGTTGGCAGTCATTATCCATGATGGTTTGGTGCGCATGTATCAAAATCAGGAAGATTGCTTTTATTACATCACAGTAATGAATGAGAACTATAAACATCCTGCAATGCCAGAAGGTGTTCAGGAGGGCATCATTAAAGGTATGTATTTATTCAAGCCTGCGCAAGATCATGATCAGCAGGTACAGTTACTAGGTAGCGGAGCCATTTTGCGCGAAGTGATTAAAGCAGCGGATGTGCTTGAGTCAGAATATGATATTGGGGCAGATGTATGGAGCGTGACGAGCTTTAATGAATTGTATAGAGAGGGGGTAGAAATAAATCGTTGGAACATGCTTCACCCTAGTGAAACAGCTAAATCTTCTTATGTCACACAGTGTTTATCAGCAGCCAAAGGGCCTACGATCGCAGCCAGTGATTATGTGAAATTGTATGCTGATCAAATAAGATCATTAGTGCCAACAAGTTATCGTGTATTGGGTACTGATGGGTTTGGTCGTAGCGATACACGTGAAACATTAAGAGATTACTTTGAGGTTGATTATCGCTATGTGGTAGTAGCTGCACTTATGGAACTAGCATCGTTAGAAAAAATTGATAAAGTGCAAGTAGCACAAGCGATTGATCAATACGGTATAGACTCGGAATCCATTAACCCACTTTACCGATAGTCTGTGGATAAATTAAATGAGTAGCGAGAAAGTTATTACTGCAACTGAATTGGAAGATTTTGATGAAGTCGATGTAGTTGAAGTATTGGTTGCACCTGGAGATAAAATTGAGGCTAATCAATCTTTGGTAACGCTAGAAAGTGATAAAGCCATGATGGAATTCCCGGCACCTGATGCAGGTATTGTAAAAAGTATCGCTGTGACAGTAGGTGATAAAGTTAAACAAGGCGATGCATTAGTAACACTAACCATTGAACAACTAAAAAATGAAACAGCTAAAGCAACTCCTAGTCAAGAGCATGTAGATAATAAAGAGCCAAACAAAAATGAATCGCAGGCTAAAGATAATAGCGAGCAGCAAAAAAAATATTCTCTTGCGAACGAAACCGCAGCTATTGAAAATGATAAGGCCTACGCAAGTCCTGCTGTTAGAAGGTATGCAAATGAATTAGGCGTTAATTTAGATGAAGTTGTAGGCAGCGCTAAGCAGGGAAGAGTGCTCAAGAGTGATGTACAACAGCATGTTCAAAAACATATATCGTCACCTGGCACTCATATAAGTAAAAGCGAAAATGTCTTACCTGATTTTAGTCAGTTCGGTGAAGTAGAAGAAAAAGGTCTTAACAAGCTTAAACAAGTTTCAGCGCAACACTTGCACCATGCGTGGACAGTGGCGCCTCATGTGACTCAGTTTGAGGATGTTGACATTACCGAACTTGAAAAAGCACGCAAACAGTTAAAGCAACGTGCCGCAGATCAAGGCGCTAAATTAACCTTGTTGCCGTTTGTTATGAAAGCACTAGTTAAATGCTTACAAGAGTATCCGGATTTTAATAGTTCTTTAAATAAAGATGTATCAGCGCTGATACATAAAAAATATTACAATATCGGGATTGCTGTCGACACGGAAAGAGGCTTAGTCGTTCCGGTAATAAAAGATGTAGATAAAAAGAAATTAACGACACTGGCGAAAGAATTGATGGATATAAGTTCCTTAGCACGTGATAATAAACTTACACCAAAACATATGCAGGGTGGCTGTATGACAATTACAAACCTGGGTGGCTTTGGTGGCCAGCATTTCACGCCAATAATAAATTATCCTGAGGTGGCAATTTTAGGTATATCTAGATCGCGACAAGGATTAGTCAAAAAAGAAGGGAATATTGAGGAACGGTTAATGTTACCTTTATCATTAAGCTACGATCATCGTGCCATCGATGGTGTTGCCGCAGTGAAATTTATAACTAGTCTTAAAAATAGATTAAGTGACGTCTGGTCACTTATGATCTGAGTATTAGATGTTAATAGACACCTGATAAATTAGAATAGCTGCCAATAGAACGAGCAAGAAAATACTCTTTTGGTAATTTTTATCTTTCTTTTTGGATGTAGGGATATGCCGAGCAGATTCAGTGCTGTCTTGCACATCATCGCGGACCTTCACCTCAAAATTTTTTAATGAGATGTTTGGGTTTACTACGGTATCTTCAAACTTATCCATACACAGTTCCTAAATAAAAAAGACGTCCCTGTCCTGCAGCTCCTTTGTGTTTCTATTAAATAAAAATTACACAAACAATTATGTTTTACTGATCACAATTTAACTCGCTATAATTAAGCGGCCTATATTTATTGCATCAAAGCTTGATTGCTTTCACATAAATACACTTAAAGTTATAAACCTTGAGTAATAAAGTGTGGTTTATAAGTGAGTTAACATTTCGTGATGCAACTCTCACTATAAGTCGGTTTGGTCAAGAAAACAGATGAGCTGTAAATTGAAAATAATTATTTAAAGGCTGGGTTATATTTTTGGTTCCATAAAGTATAAATAGATGAAAATTGCTCGTTTTTTCTAATCGGCTGACGACTTTCAATTTTTATATTAGTTAATGCGGGTGCGGGTATTTCGTTACACTCAGTTTCTGTAAAGTCTTCAATCGGTGGCAAGCGGTCACTACTAATTTCCTGGCTTTCATCCTTATCAGACGCCTCTAACTCAGACATGATGGTTAGGTTTTCAGTGCTCTTGAGGTCATTAAATTCGCCTAAGATTTCACGCGCGTAGTAAGTGCAGCGACTGAAGGCTGCTGATTGGCTATTTCCAATTTTAAGGTCAGATAGTGTTAACCTTTTAATTAATTGTTCTGTTGCTAAGTGCTTTTCTTGACCTAGATAAGTCACTGACTCCAGGTAACATTCAGTTAAATGGTTTAATACATGTAACAATAAAACTTCATCTAGCTGGTCAATCTTGGATTTGAAATCTTTTTCTAATAATAATATTAAGCAACAGAGTTTATTGCGTGCTTGTTTATCGTTACTTTCGGATTGATTTAAATAGTTTAACGCCTGACGACTCAATGAGTTCATCCGTGTGTTCCTTCTGAGTGTAGTTTAGTAATTCTCTATGCCAAACGTCAGTTAGCGTTTGATCTTATTTACAGGGAATCGTATTGCTATAGAAGGAATAAGGCTGTGAATTAAGTCGCAATATAAACCAGGCACTACGTGCTTGCATCAAAAAATATCCAATTAAATAAACAACTTAAATAAGAATTGATTTGCAATGCACAGTTAATGTTTTGATAACTAAATGTTCGCTAATGAGTTTTCAATTAATCGAGTTCATGCCTTAAAAAAAAAAAAAAAAAAAAAACTTAATATTTTGTTTGTGCGACTCACTAGGATTAATGCAGTCTTCATACTCAAAAAAACTTTCTAGCGTATCCTGCATCAGTAAACCTATTTTTATTTCATCATTATTGTTTACTTGATTCTTCATGACTCCCCCATGCATGTTTTTTGCACAGTTAATTTGTCATGAAAAATAAGCTAAATATGCGAACAACTTCATGATTTTTGATTGTTACAATTATATTAATTAATGACTTATTTCTATGTAAATAACCTAATTAATATTGTAAATATAAATAAACTCATTCTCAGTGAATAAGTTAAATAAAATTATTGTTTGAAAATAGTGAATTGGGATAAAGAACTTTACCAGTTATTGCTAACTGGATTTTCTTAAACGAATAATCACATCAACATCTTCAAGTTCAGTCCCACTTGGTAACTCGGGAAGTTGTTCTATCTTAACTTGACTGGCAGAGATATCCTCTAATGTACCAGAGTCTATGTGATATAAGTGATGATGCTTTTCTAGGTTGGTGTCGTAAAAAACTTTACTGGGTTTAATAATCACTTCATTAAGAAGACCATTTTTTGCAAATAAACCAAGCGTGTTGTAGACAGTGGCTTTTGATACTTCCTCTTGGTCTTTGTTCACCATTGCCAGCACTTGCTCGGCGGAGACATGTTGTGCCTTAGAAAAAAGGACCTCGCCGATACGGACTCTTTGTTGGGTAGGGGTGATGCCACAATTTCTCAGACAAGTAGCAACATGTATGCGATCGGCCCTTAATTGAGTAGCTGTCGTTTTCATGGCGGCATTATAACCAGAATTTAGAATAAGTCTATTTCTCAGTTCTAGTGATTGTGTAAATTATGCCCGCATTGTAGGCCTTAATTAAAGCGTGAATAGAACTTCTCTTGTTCCGACAGGTCACGGCCATCATTTATGATCCATTTCGTCAAAATCTCACAGGATTTTGGTGCCATGGCAATACCATAGCGAAAGTGGCCAATATTGTAGAATAGACCTTCAATATCTGGATGCGGCCCGATAGTTGGAATATTGTCTTTTGAGCCTGGGCGTAATCCTGCCCAATGATGGGTAATATTACTTGTGGCAAGCTCGGGCATCATATCGACCGATCTTTTCCATAAGGTTTCTTTTGCAAGATCAGTTACCGAGTTTACAAAGCCGACATTCTCTAATGTGCTGCCAGCCAGAATTAAGCCATCTTTTCTTGGTATCAAATAATGTCCATTCTTAAACAAAATACTACTTAGTTGGACAGGGCAATTTTCCAAAGCAATCATCTGGCCTTTAATCGGTTCAATAACAGGTGTACAAAGTTGTACATTTACAGGGCTTATCTTTGATGCCCAGGCTCCCGTTGCCCATATTAATTTAGAAGTATTAATAAGGCCGGTACTAGTTTCAATACCAATAATTTTATTGTGCTCAATGCAACATTGGGTCACCGAGGTGTTGTTTAAGAGTGTGACGCCGAGATTTTCTAACTGTTTAATGAGTGCCTTAATCAAAATAGGTGTGCGAATTTGTGCAATATCAGTCAGATGCACTTGAGATAGATGATTATTCTCTTTTTTGTAATGTACATTATTCTGATTACACCAATCCTTAATTTGTGCAGTCTTGTTAGAGAAAACCGTTAACCCACATACCCAATGTTCAATATCATAATTAGTGTCCTGCAGTAGTTTTGCTGCTAAATTTTGGTAAATACCTGATGCATTACGGGTAAGAAATAATATTTTTTCTGAATAATCCCAAGGCAATAAAGGCGTTAGTATTCCACCCGCTGCCCAAGTGCTCTCTTTGCCAAAGTCACCTTTATCAATAAGCGTTGATTTTATGCCGCGCAACGCCAATAGATAGGCACTGTACAAGCCTATTATTCCTCCACCTACAATGACAATGTCTGATTTCATGATTGAATGTGTATTTTATTTTAGTGCGCAACAAATATTTGTTGCGACTATGATATGAGATAATGATTCAATTCGTAAAACATTGTTAAATGTCGTTAACATTTAATGCATTCAAATAATAACACTGGGATAATTTCTCTACCGCGTAAAACGACATAATAAAGAATTAGAGGTCACTACAAATGATTACTGCTAGAGAGTTTAATAAGGAAATTGTACCTAAAAAGCTAACTGATTTACGATCACCGGCTAAAGATCGTGCAAATTTACTCGTCGATTTAACAGTTATGTCTCGCCAAGTAGGTTATTCAATCAGCAAAAAAGTAGCACGTTTTGGAATTAACTATAATTTATGGCAAGTGTTAGTCACATTATGGAGCGAACATGCGGTTACACCTGCTGCTGTGGCACAACACCTTCAGGTAGAACCGGCAACTATTAGTCGTTATCTCGATCAATTAGAGTCACTAGAATATATTACCCGTGAACGCAGTAAAACAGACCGTCGAGTTGTTGACGTGGTGTTAACTGCCAAAGGCAATAAAGTCGTTAAAGCTGGTCTAAATGAGTTAGACGAACTGAGTAAAACATTCTGATATAGAGCAAGCCTAGTTTATAAAACGTCTCTATAGGCAATGGCTTATCATTTAAAATGTTAAGCCATTGCCACAGAATGGTGCATTTCTCAGTTTTATGGCTGCCCTGAGTTTATTGAGAAGCAGTCAAAAGTTTTAAATCTGCTAAATATTATAATTGTGTGGTTATTGATCTAATTATAGTTTATTACCATGCAAGCCAAAGCACTGGGTTCAGCTACTCCTATTTCCAAAACTAGTGAGACTTCCCAAACTCCATTAATCGCACATATTCTTTATCGCTTTGCTGTAGGGGGGCTAGAAAATGGTGTGGTTAATCTAATCAATCGAATTCCTGAAACGCAATATCGTCATGTGATCATTTCCTTGACTGACGCGACTGATTTTCAACAACGTATTACACGTAAAGATATTGCAGTTTATTGTTTAAATAAAAAACCCGGGCATGATATAGGGCTCTATTTTCGTTTGTGGAAATTATTGCGGCAGCTAAAACCCGATATTACTCACACAAGAAATCTGGCTGCATTAGAAATGGTTGTTATTGCTATGCTTGCCGGAGTTAAGCGGCGGGTCCATAGTGAGCATGGCTGGGGAATGAATGACTTACATGGTGCCAATCGTAAACACCGATTGTTGCGTCGTTACATGAGTAAACTCTCACACTGTTACATTGGTTTATCCAAACATATTATTAGTTACTTGCATGATGGTGTAGGCATTCCCAATGAAAAACTGACACAAATTTACAATGGCGTTGATGCGGATCGATTCATTGCAAATGATAATACTGAGGCAAAATCACAGCTACCCGCAGGTTTTACTCAAGACACAATTATTATTGGCACAGTGGGGCGAATGGAAGCCGTTAAAGCACAAACGACACTAGCTGAAGCATTCATCTTACTCTGTCATGAATGTAAACAGCTTAAACATAAGCTGCGTTTGGTGATGCTTGGAGATGGTGACCTCAGACATCAAGCACAGGACAAATTGGATGCAGCAGGCCTTACTAGCCAATGCTGGTTACCCGGCAGTCGTGATGATGTACCTGCGATTATGAACCAGATGGATATATTCGTATTGCCTTCACGAAATGAAGGTATTTCAAATACAATACTAGAAGCAATGGCTACTGGTCTGCCTGTGATTGCTACACGCGTGGGCGGTAATCCCGAACTTGTCACAGAGCAACAAACTGGCCAGCTGGTTCCATCTGATGATCCGTACGAAATGATGCTGGCATTAAAAAAATATGTTGAAAACCGATTCATGCGCGAAAAGCATGGCCAGGCTGCGCGCGAACAAGTTGCAAAACGGTTTCGCATTGAACATATGGTTGACAACTATTTGTCGGTGTATAACAGCCTTATATAATTTCTCTGGCATAACTAATATCGAGTTGTGCCAATGAATTCAAAGTATCAAAGTAAGTTAAGTTGCATAATACCTGCCTGAAATATTGCCTGGGCTGCTATTTTTACTGTCCCATTGGCGACACCTAAAACGACAAACAGCTTAGACTACGCTATCAATAAATTCATGTGCTTATTTCAAAGTGCAGAACGAATTCAAGCTAAATAATGGACAACACAGATGTGTGGGATAACGGGGATATTTGATACTAAAACAACGCGGCAGATTGATCGTGATTTGTTAATACACATGAACGACTCACAGTATCATCGCGGTCCCGATCAGGAAGGCACGCACTTTGAAGAGGGTGTGGGTTTAGGTCATCGCCGGCTTTCTATTATTGATCTATCCAGCGGTCAGCAGCCTCTTTACAATGAAGATAACTCAGTTGTTGTTGTGTACAACGGCGAAATTTATAACTTCCAGTCTCTGGCTGAAGAATTGCAGGCGGCAGGACATACATTCAGAACGCGTTGTGATACTGAAGTTATTGTGCATGCATGGGAGCAATGGGGAAGTGCATGTGTTGAACGCTTTCGCGGTATGTTTGCTTTTGCCATCTGGGATCAAAATAAAAATACACTATTTTTGGCTCGTGACCGTCTGGGTATTAAGCCCTTTTACTATTCTATGTTGGATGACGGGCATCTGATCTTTGCTTCCGAGTTGAAAGCTTTAATGTGTCACCCAAAATTAGATAGGACTATAGAATCGCATGCTGTTGAAGATTATTTTACTTATGGCTATGTACCTGAACCAAAAACTATTTTCAAAAATACCTTTAAATTATCACCTGGCCATACACTAACAATTAAAAGAGGTGAACAGATCCCTCCGCAACAGCAATACTGGGACGTTCCATTTCAAGTTGGTGCTGCTATTGACGAACAGGAAGCCTGTGAAGAGTTACTTATACGCTTAAAAGAAGCGGTGGATATAAGATTAGTCTCGGAAGTACCATTGGGTGCATTTTTATCTGGTGGGGTAGATTCAAGCGCAGTAGTAGCTATGATGGCAGACTTAAATGAATCAGCTGTAAACACATGTTCGATTTCATTTGGAGACCCAAAATTTAACGAGTCAAGTTATGCACAACAAATTGCAACTCAATATCAGACTAATCATCGCATAGAGCAAGTCGATCCCGATGATTTTGACTTAGTAGCAAAGTTAGGGGAATTATACGATGAACCTTACGCAGATAGTTCGGCAATGCCCACTTATCGTTTATGTGAACTTGCGAGAAAGAACGTTACCGTAGCGTTATCTGGTGATGGGGGTGATGAAAATTTTGCTGGCTATCGTCGTTATCGCTGGCATACATATGAAGAGAGTCTGCGTTCTAAATTACCCCTGGGCATTCGTAAACCGATATTTGGTGCACTTGGTTACGCATACCCCAAAGCTGATTGGGCACCTAGGATTTTTCGTGCCAAAACCACGTTTGAATCAATGGCGCGGGATACTACACAAGCTTATATGCATGGTATTAGTTTGTTCAGTGAGCAGCAGCGCAAACGTTTGTTTTCATCGTCATTCAAAAATGACTTGCAGGGTTACAATGCGGTAGAGGTATTACGTCAGCACGCTAATAACTCGCCAACAGATCATCCACTGTCATTGGTGCAATATTTAGATTTTAAAACTTACTTGGTCGGAGATATTCTGACTAAAGTAGACCGTGCTAGCATGGCACACTCATTAGAAGTAAGAGTCCCGTTATTAGACCATAAATTTGTTGAATGGATATCAAGTTTGCCGCCCAAAATGAAACTTAAAGGCACTGAAGGCAAATATATATTCAAAAAATCACTGGAACCGCATTTATCCAACGATATTCTTTACCGTAAAAAAATGGGTTTTGGTGTGCCACTCGGTAGCTGGTTCAGAGGCCCGCTTAAGCAAAAAGTACAAGATGCCGTATTAGGAGAAAATCTTGCTCAGACTAATATGTTTAGTGAAAGCTATTTACAAACATTAGTTAAAGACCATCAATCAGGCAGACGCGATTACAGTGCACCCCTATGGTCATTACTAATGTTTGAATCATGGCAATGCGCATTGGATTAATTGGGCCTTTACCTCCCCCTTCGGGTGGTATGGCCAACCAGACTTTGCAATTACATGAACTACTAAAAAGTGAAGGCTTAAGCGTAGAGCTAGTGCAGACTAATCAGCCTTATAAACCTGTGTGGGTAAGTAAGCTGCCAATAGTAAGAGCAGTATTTCGTCTAGCCGCATATGTTATTCAACTATGGAAATTGGCCGGGCGAACAGACGTTATTCATATTATGGCAAATTCAGGCTGGTCGTGGCACTTGTTCGCAGCTCCTGCAGTGTGGGTAGCAAAAATCAGGCAGGTCCCTGTAGTGGTGAATTACCGAGGGGGTAAAGCGGAGAGGTTCTTGCAAAAATCATTGCGTACCGTGAAACCGACATTGAATGCCAGTGCAAAAATTATTGTGCCGTCTAAATTTTTAAATACAGTATTTAATAAATTTGATATTGAGACATCTGTGATTGCAAATATTATTGATATTGCGCGCTTTAAAAAAAATCATGCTGGTGACGATGACTTATCCTGTCCACATATATTGGTAGCGAGAAATTTAGAAAAAATTTATGACAATGGCATGGCGATTCAGGCTTTCAATGAAGTACTAAAACAGTATCCCAGTGCCAGATTGACAATAGCAGGCACAGGTCCAGAGAAAGACAAGCTAAGCAATTTGGTAAACCAGTTTGGGTTGAATGACAAAGTTACCTTTACTGGCCGAGTGGATAGAAAAGAAATGCCGCAGCTATATCAATCAGCGCATGTGATGTTAAATCCAAGCCAAGTAGACAACATGCCAAACTCGATCTTAGAAGCATTAGCTAGTAGTGTTCCGGTTGTAAGTACTAATGTTGGTGGTATTCCTTACATGGTTGAGCACGAGAAAAATGTTTTGCTGGTGGATAGCCAGGATTATCAAGCCATGGCTGAGGAGGTGTGCCGACTGTTATCAGATGATGAATTACGCACCAAGTTAGTAAAGGCGGGACTGCGGCTGGTGGAAACATGTTCATGGCCGGCGGTACGTGACCAATGGCTAAATACTTATCAAGAGCTTGCCAATAATGTATCTGCCTAAGTTGCAAGAATATTCCAGTGTATACACTCGTTTGGCATCATCGTTACTATTTCCTGCACATGAGTTGCTAAAAAAACATACCACTGCCCAAGTGCGCAACAACCTTGAGCGAACTCAATGGCAAAGTAGCGAGCAAATCAAGGCATTACAAATACAACGATTAAGTAAATTGCTGCAACATGCACAACAGCATGTCCCTTACTATCGTGATTTATTCGCACAATTAAATCTCGACTGCAGCAACATCCAATCACTGGATGTATTGGCACACATTCCATTTCTGGATAAAGCAATTATTCGTGAGAACTATCACCAGCTGAAGTCAGANTTACCCGCAGGCTTAGCTAAGTTCAATACNGGNGGTTCCAGTGGACAACCNCTAAATTTCTTTATCGGCTTAGAGCGTGTAAGTCATGACGTTGCTGCCAAATGGCGGGCAACGCGTTGGTGGGGCGTAGATATTGGAGATCCAGAAATTGTAGTTTGGGGTTCGCCGATAGAACTCGGGGCGCAAGATAAAGTCAGGCTAATAAGAGATAAATTATTGCGTACACATTTACTTCCAGCATTTGANCTATCGGAAGCAAAATTACGTCAGTTCCTGCAAGAAATTAAACGCCTNAAGCCAAAAATGTTGTTTGGTTATCCTTCAGCATTAGGACGTATCGCGAAGTTTGCAATTGAGCAAGATATCGATATGACCCAGATTGGNATTAAGGTCGCTTTTGTNACGTCTGAATATTTATATCCAGAACAACGAGAATTAATTGAAGCTTGTTTTGCCTGTCCGGTTGCAAATGGTTATGGCGGCAGAGACGCGGGGTTTATTGCCCATGAGTGCCCAGCAGGAAATATGCACATCACAGCTGAAGATATTATTGTAGAAATAATCGATAAACATGGGCAGGCTGTTGCTACAGGTGATGCAGGTGAAATTGTTGTCACCCATTTAGCCACCAGTGGATACCCGTTTATACGTTATAAAACAGGTGATGTCGGTGTGCTAGATGATCAGCTTTGTAGTTGCGGTAGAGGGTTACCGTTACTTAAAGAAATACAGGGCCGAACTTCCGATTTTGTTGTTAGCCAATCTGGTGTGGTTATCCATGGTGCTGCATTAAGATATGTACTCAGAGAATTTGCAAATATTCTTGAGTATAAGATTATTCAGGAAACTAAAGATCTGACTAGAGTTATGTTGTTGGTAGACAATAGCTTTACTAGTGAAAATGAGCAGCAGGTAATAGCAGGATTTAAATCCAGTTTAGGTGAAAATGTTGATATTAAAGTGGAGTATGTTGATCAAATTCCTGCTGAAAAATCAGGAAAATTTCGTTTTGTAATAAGCCATGCAATTTAAAGGTCGCAAGTTATATCATCAAACAGCTTTTCTAATTAGCTGCTCATAGTAGCGTTTGGCTGTGGGCACTATGTTTACGCTTATTGGTTGTTTGGTATCAGCCTGGTTGGAGATAAGTGACTCATTAAAGAAGCATGTATTAAATTTGTCTTGCTGTTCATTTAAGTAAGCACAGAATTTCTCAAAGCGTTTAATAACCACCTTATCAGGCTGTGATTGAGCAAGTTTCATAAGCTCAAAAGAATGGCTTAGTAACACATAGCTCTGCCATTGATGTTTATACGCCTGATTTAAACTTGATTTAAGCTCCGCAAATGAGCAGGCGGTTAATTGAGCATGGCGTCGTTTACCCATACCATCAACAAATGTGGTCATAGGCACTTCAGTAATTTGCTCAAATACTTGTGGTTGATGAATATCTGAAAAGGCTTTTATTTCACATTCAGGTATACAGTAATTATAGCTGGAGTCAAAAGCTAAGCCACATGCTTGTACTGCCCGCAAAGTGTCATCGTTTGCACCAAAGGAACCTGCTCTAAAAGCAGTGATTTTTTTACAACCTGCTTCAGACAATAACTCTATACCCAATGAAATAAGCTCTTTTTGTTCCTCAAATGAAAAGAACTTAAGGTGCTCCCGTTTGTTTTTAATATGCGGGAAAATCACTTTTTTTGACTCATCAGTCCACTCGGGATGCAAGTGTAATTCAACACTTTGTTTGGCATCGAGAATCATACCAACGATTTCTTCCAGATAGGATTTGCCAAAACGCATTGAAAATAATGGCTCAACAAAAAACACTGCTTTGAGCCCATAATCGTTAAGTAAATTTAGCTGGAAGGGTAAGCCATAGTTACCTTGACTGGTTTTGCCATAAATATAATTAGCAAACGCGGGTGGAAATTTTTGATCAATATTTTTCCATCCACCACACCATGTCTCAGTATCAACTGTGATGAAAACGTTTAGGGCTGATTGAGGCTCAGTCATGAATATAATATGGCGGCATTAAAAAGTGTTTATCCTAGCAATATTCTAGTACTAAAATAGGCTACGAAGTCACAGACTATGGGCTAACTAGTATTCAATCCCAGACAGATTAAAATACCATGCAAATTGTACTTAATGGAGCTACAACAGATATTCAGGAAGGTACGTCAATAAGTGACATGCTCGCCGAGTTAGGATTTCAAGACCAGCTAATCGCGGTAGAAGTGAATCAAGAAGTAATACCCCGCGGTGAACACATATCCTTTATACTGTCTTCAAGGGATGTAGTAGAAATCATCCACGCAGTAGGTGGTGGTTAATAACTTTTAAAAGACTAATTCAGTGGAAATAACTCCTTCAGCTTGGCAACTTGGTGAGCGCCAGTTTGGTTCGCGCTTGCTTGTAGGCACCGGTAAATATAAAGACTTCCAACAAACTAGAGAAGCCATACTGGCAAGTGGTGCGGAAATTGTCACAGTGGCATTACGACGAACCAATATTGGTCAAGATGCTGAGCAGCAAAATTTACTTGATTATATACCTGCAGATGAATTTACTATTTTACCTAATACTGCAGGCTGTTTTAATTGTGACGATGCGATAAGAGTATGCAAACTTGGAAGAGAGCTACTAGGAGGTCATGCCCTGGTTAAACTTGAAGTGCTTGCTGATCAAAAAACATTATTTCCCAATGTCATAGATACGATTAAGGCGGCAGAAATTTTAGTTAAAGATGGCTTTGAAGTTATGGTATACACCAATGATGATCCAGTTATTGCCCAGACACTGGAAGATATTGGCTGTGCTGCAATTATGCCCTTAGCTGCACCTATTGGTTCCGGTTTGGGTGTACGCAATCCGTATAACATTGTAACCATTATAGAAAATGCAAATGTTCCTGTGATTGTTGATGCCGGAGTAGGTACTGCTTCGGATGCAGCGATCGCAATGGAGTTGGGCTGCGATGGCGTACTGATGAATACCGCTATTGCTGAAGCAGAACATCCAGTAACTATGGCTACAGCTATGAAACACGCAATTGAAGCGGGACGCCTGGCTTATCTCGCAGGACGTATGCCAAAACGTCGTTTTGCCTCAGCATCGTCACCTATAGAAGATACTATTTCTGCAAAGTCTTGAATAAAGAAGTCTCACCGCCGCTAAGAACAAATCGTAGCTTTGTTATTCGCGAGGGGCGCTTTACGGACGGGCAAAAAAAAGCATTTAAGCAACTNTGGCCNAAATATGGCATTGATGCTGAACAAATAGATGTATTCAATCCAAATGAACATTTCNANAACCCAGGNCCTCTANTNNTNGATGTAGGTTTTGGCAGTGGNGATTCANTACTTTCATTGGCACAACAGCATCCAGATATAAATTTTNTGGGTGTAGAAGTCTATCGTCCAGGAATAGGAGCAGTACTGCGTAAGCTTGAACAGCATGAGATTAATAATGTACGCGTCATGAATGTGGATGTGATACGACTAATAGGTACTAATCTGTCTGCAGATTTATTGGCTGGAGTATTAGTGTGGTTTCCAGACCCCTGGCCCAAGACGCGCCACCATAAACGCAGGCTTATACAAGAAACCTTTGTCAGTCAGCTCAGTCGAGTGATGCAAGATCAGGCGATTTTGCATTTAGCCAGTGACTGGCAGCCGTATGTTGAGTTTATGCAGTCGCATGTAGAAAAAGTAAAAAGTTTTGTTCGGCTTGATACTGATAAAAACCCTCTTAAGCTGGAACGGCCAGCCACGCGCTTTGAGCAGCGCGGCTTACGTAAAGGCCATCAGGTATCGGATTTAATCTATCAGCTAAACAAATAATTTGGCTTAGTGCCGTCAGCTACTGTTATTGATTTTTTACACAAGCAGGGCAGTGATCTTGTAATGAAAGTGGACAACTTTGTTGTTCACAGTCTTCAATCTTACTCCAAGCAAAATCAATTGCCTGTTGTTCAGTATGGAAGAAGTGGTCTAGCCAGGCGTCACTGGCAAACCCAGTGCGTAAGAATATATCCATAACCTGTTTTTTGGTGCGGCAGAATAAAAATTCAATACCTAAACTATGCAGGCGGACAGCAAGCTGGTGCAACATTTCTTCACCTGTTGCATCAATCTCATTAATTCCTTCGGCGTCGATAATAATAAATTTCAATTCAGGTTTAGAGGCAACCCGCTCAAGTACTTTTTCTTCAAAGTAGCCAGTATTAGCAAAAAATAGTGACCCATCGAAACGTAGAATGGCAATCTTCGGACAAGTTTGAAGAATATGCGCTTCGGCATCACCTAAGCTACCGTCACTTTGCATTGCAAGTACAGCAATCCTTGGGCGCATAGTGCGATACATATATAAGCCCATAGAAAGAATGACGCCTACAAGAATACTTTTCTCTAAGTGCGGTGCTAGTAACAATGTCAATATAAAAGTGACCATGGCCACGATGGCGTCATGTTTTTGCACTCGCCATGCATATTTGATCGGCTTAAATTTAATGAGATTAAATACTGCCAGGATAATAACCGCGGCGAGGGTTGGTTGAGGTAAGTGATATAACAGCGGGGTTAAAAATAACAGAGTAAACATGACTAAAAAGCCACTGGCAATAGCAGCAAAACCGGTTTTTGCCCCAGCGCTTAGATTAATAGCAGAACGTGAAAATGAACCCGATACCGCGTAACCTTGGAACATACTTGCGGTGAGGTTTGCTAACCCTTGCCCGACTAAACCCTGGTTGGCATCCAGGCGTTGTCGTGTTTGAGCGGCGATTGCTTTAGCGACAGAAATTGCTTCAGTAAAGCCAATCAATCCAATTGCAATGGCGCTTGTGACCATCTGTGCAGCAACTTGTAGATCAACTTCAGGGAATGCAAAACCAGGTAGGCCTTGTGGAATGGAACCAACAACCTTGCCACCTGATTCCTCATACTTTAATAGCCATGATGCTACAGTTGTAATAGCAACTGCTGCTAACACGCCAGGAATCTTAGGGGTATATTTCTTCAATAGAATCATTAACGCAAGTGCACCAATACTGAACGCCAGAGTAGGCAAATGCGTGTGATACCAGGCTTGTTCGATAACCCGCCATACAGTTTCGTAATGATGTTCCGCACGTTCGGCAGTAACGCCAAATAGTTTGCCTAATTGTGAGGTTGCAATAATAATTGCCGCTCCGTTAGTGAAACCGATAACTACCGGATGTGAGAGAAAATCAACAAAGAAACCAAGTTGTAGTAATCCCAGCGAGAGCTGAAATATCCCCACCATTAATGCCAGCATAATAGCGTAGGCAGCATATTGGGCCGGGTCACCCGATGCATATGGCGCCAGAGCGGATGCGGTTAATAACGAAACAACTGCGACCGGGCCAGTGTGTACTTGGCGTGAAGAACCCATTAGTGATGCAATCATCACAGGTAAAAAAGAGGCGTATAAACCGTAATAAGGTGGCAGGCCAGCTAGTTGGGCATAAGCCATCGATTGAGGAATCAATACCAGGGCAACAGAAAGACCAGCAATTAAGTCGGCCTTTAGCACTTTAGGGTCTTTTAGCTCGTGGATCCATCCGCGAAATGGTAAAAACCGTTTAATTAGCCTTTGTGATATGAGGTTTAATAAGTTCAACGAAAATCCTTCTTACTGACTTAGTTTTGTAACATATTTGGAGTTTAACGGAATTAAGGCTGATCAAGCCTTGCAGTCGCTGTAGAACAAGCGCTTGGTTAATTCTAGAGCGCGGATTCTAACATAATTAGACACCGTTATGGTTTTGTCAGGCAAGCTGTTTGAGCTATTCTTTGTGTTAGTTAAGCAAGATTCATAGAAATGCACAGTAAAATTTATTCATAGGACTTCATATGGAATATTCACAGTTAGGAAATTCAGATTTACATGTGAGTAAGATTTGTTTGGGAACAATGACGTTTGGTGAACAAAATACTGAGCAAGAAGCCCATCTGCAATTAGATTTTGCTATTGAGCAAGGAGTAAATTTTTTAGATACCGCAGAAATGTATCCGGTTCCGCCGCGCAAGCAAACACAGGGTTTAACGGAAACATACATTGGCACTTGGCTGAAACAGACAAAGCACAGGGATAAGTTGATTATTGCGAGCAAAGTAGCGGGCCCTGGAATGATGGATTATTTGCGTAACGGCGCACAGTTAGTGCGTGAGCAAATGCAACAAGCTTTGGATGAAAGCTTAAAGCGTTTGCGAACAGATTATATCGATCTGTACCAAGTTCATTGGCCGGCTAGAAAAACTAACTTTTTTGGTCGACTGGGCTACCAATTTGATGACACTGCCTCAACGCCGATTGAAGAAACACTAAGTGTGCTGAATGATTTTGTGCTGTCAGGCAAAGTGCGTTACATCGGTATTTCTAATGAAACACCATGGGGCCTAATGCAGTACTTGAATATAGCCAAGCAAAATAACTGGCCACGAGTGATTAGCGTACAGAATCCTTATAGTCTACTTAACCGTAGCTACGAAGTGGGCCTGGCAGAATTTTCACAGCGTGAAAATATTAGTTTATTGGCTTATTCACCCTTAGGCTTTGGTGTGTTAACAGGTAAATATATTGAACAAAAAAATATTCAAAACGCACGTCTCACACTGTTTGAAAACTACTCGCGCTATAGTAATGCTCAATCACAAGCAGCAACTAAAAAATATATTGCCCTGGCTAGATGCCATGATATACCACCCGCACAAATGGCCTTGGCGTATGTGAATACGCGTCCTTTTGTAGGAGCAAATATTATTGGTGCAACCAATCTGGATCAGTTAAAAGAAAATATACAAAGCATTGATGTTACTTTAAGTGAGGAAGTAATTAAGGCGATTGAAGATATTCATCAGGCGATTCCAAATCCAAGCCCATAGTTTATTTAAGCTATACAGAAAGCTTTTGTTTAATATCGGCACGCGTGCTACGTAGCCAGTCGGAATATTGTACGCGTAATTCCTCAGTGCTATTTTGATTGGTTGGAATTGGTTTGCCAATATGTAGATGAATTGTACCGGGAGATTTTAAAAAACCTTTTCTTGGCCATAAGCGTCCAGCATCATGTGCAACAGGTAAGATGAGAGTCTTGGCTTTTTTTGCCAACACAAAACCACCAATTTTTAATTCTCTTTCTTCATCATAAGGAATGCGAGTTCCTTCTGGAAAAATAAGAATAAAACGACCTAGCGCAAGTTTATCTTTGCCATCTTTAATCAGCTGTTGAAAAGCTTTTTTACCTTGCTTGCGATTTAAAGCGATGGGTTGAGTGGAAGCTATGCCCCAACCAAATAGTGGCAAGAATAACAACTCTCTTTTTATTACCCATGTCAAAGTAGGAAAAATTGAAGGGTAAGCCAGCGTTTCCCAGGTGGATTGATGATTAGACATAATCACACAAGCCTGGTCTGGGATATTTTCTAAGCCAGTTATTTTGTAATCAATGCCGCAGGTTAAACGTAACCAGTGAACATTGAACGTGCACCAGCTAGAAACAATTGCAAAGCAAACCTTATACGGAAATAGTCTTGCTACAATCGAGGGGATAACCCACAAGCATGTAGATATCACCATGCCTAACATAAATAAACTTGAACGAATCAGGCGCATCAGTGATTTGTATGTTGCTTGAGTAAGTGATCGACTGCGTCATATAGATTGTTATGCACTTGCACATGAGCAGGGACTTCACCACTTTTATAAGTAGAAGCGCCTTTGCCTGTTAGTACCAATACAGGAATGGCATTAACAGCCATCGCAGCTTCGATATCTCTCATAGCATCACCAATAAAAGGGGTGGTTTCTAAATCAATATGAGAGCGATTAGCAATATCAAGCAGTAAGCCAGGATTTGGCTTGCGACATGGGCCAGTTAAAAAAGGGCAAAAGAAAAATCCATTTACCCGACCTCCCAATGCTTCTGCTTGATCATGTAATTTTTTATGCATGGCATACAGAGTATGGTAATCGAATAGGCCATAGGCGAGACCAGATTGATTGCTGGCAATAAATACCTTAATGTCTGCTTTGGTTAAGCGGGCAATGGCTTCTAAGCTACCATCAATAGCCTGCCATTCATCTGGTGACTTTATATAATCTGGACTATCGTGATTGATGACACCATCGCGGTCGAGAATAACGGCTTGCATGGTTTCGCTTTGTGTTAACTCTGCAGTAAAGAAATATCGGCAACGGAAGAAAATAAATCATTCACGGTTGCCAGCAGAGCTATTCGATTGTTGCGAATATTTTCATCTTCATGCATCACCATTACATCATCAAAAAAACTATCTATGACAGGGCGCAAGGTGGCTAATTCAGTTAGAGCCTCACTATATTGCCTGGCTAAAAACTTAGGTGACACAGAACTTTGTAGCTGCGAGCTTTGTTTAAATAACTCTTTTTCTGCAGCTTCAGAGAATAAGGTAGTATCTATAGCAATATCTTCTTTGGGTGCTTTCTTGAGGATATTTCTAATACGTTTATTTCCTGCTGCGAGACTGTCAGCTTCTGATAATGAACGAAAGTGTTGTACAGCCTGAATGCGATCAGCAAAATCTAGCAAATGTGTAGGTGACACACTGCGTACTGCTTCGAAAGTATCGGGCTCAATTCCTTGCTCGGTAAAGTAGTTGCGTAATCTTTCCAGGATAAAATCAAAAACTTCTTGCTCAATACCGCTTACATCTAATTTATCTTTTAGTAGTTGCGATGATTTTGTCAGTAATGCAGTTAAGTCAAAATCAACTTTACCCCCCCTCAATGGCAATTCGTACCACGCCTAATGCTGCACGTCTTAGTGCGTAAGGGTCTTTAACGCCACTGGGTTTTTTGCCGGTCGCAAAAATACCAACCAAGGTGTCAATACGATCACACAATGCGACTACTTTGCCGGCGGGAGATGTTGGCAGTTTGCTACCAGCTTGCAATGGTTGATAATGTTCTTCAATCGCGTTTGCGACTTCCTCGGCTTCGTTATCATTGAGCGCATAATAACGGCCCATGATACCTTGTAATTTAGGGAACTCATTGACCATGTTTGTTAGTAAATCAGCCTTACATAACTGTGCTGCACGTACGGCATGTTGGTCATCAAGGTTTATCTGTTGGCAGAGAGTCTTGGCCAACATTTCAACTCTTTGTGATTTCTCGTAAATAGAGCCTAATTGTTTTTCAAATAAAATACCTTTGAGTTCTTCAATACGGCTGTCTAATGTTTTCTGTTTGTCTCGAGTCCAGAAAAAACCCGCATCATTAAAACGAGGCTTAATAACCCGTTCGTTGCCGCGTTTTATTGTGTCAGGATTAGAGCTTTCAATATTTGTAATAGTGATAAAGTAAGGCAGTAAAGTATGTTCTTTACAGGAAAACATTGGAAAGTAGCGCTGCGCGTCTTGCATGGTGACGACCAGTGCTTCATGTGGAATAGCAAGGAATTCTTGTGAAAATTCGCCTACGATGGCACAGGGCCATTCAACTAAATTGGTCACTTCTTCCAGTAATGAGGCAGGTGAATTCAATACCGCATTATGTTTGCTGGCGCAGTCGTTAAGCATGGCGGTGATTT
>JGI12316J14372_10002346_pt1 | contig 20686 bp, 18 predicted proteins | sample MarCyaLeptolynsp_FD_14372 | JGI IMG/M metagenome (IMG submission 14372) | reverse complement strand
TCCGGACCGAAGCGGGCACGAAATTCATCGCAGGCGATCCGATGAACCCGGCAACGAACATGTTGACCGGACGGTCATAGAGGTCGCGCGGCGAGCCGATCTGTTCGACGTAGCCGCCTCGCATCACGACGATTTTGTCGGCCATGGTCATGGCCTCGATCTGGTCATGCGTCACATAGATCGTGGTGGTTTTGAGCCGCTGATGCAGTTCCTTGATCTCGGACCGCATCTGGACCCGCAGCTTTGCGTCGAGATTGGAAAGCGGTTCGTCGAAAAGGAACAGTTCGGGATCCCGGACGATGGCCCGACCCATCGCGACCCGCTGACGCTGACCGCCCGAAAGCTGCTTTGGATAGCGTTCCAGTAAATCCCCCAGACCGAGAATTTCGGCCGCCTCACGCACCTTCCGGTCAATCTCAGGCTTGCTCTCCTTCGACAGCCGGAGCGAAAACCCCATATTCTTGGCGACCGTCATATGCGGATAAAGCGCATAGTTCTGGAACACCATCGCGATGTCGCGACGCTTTGGCGGCAGGTGGTTGATGACTTTGCCTGCAAGGCTGATTTCCCCGTCGCTGATCGTTTCCAGACCGGCAATGGAGCGCAAAAGGGTGGATTTTCCGCAGCCCGATGGCCCGACAAGAACCGTAAACTCGCCCTCCTCGACATCAAGATCAATGCCGTGCAGCACCTCTACCGGGCCATAGGCCTTGCGAATTCCCCTCAGCTCAACCGAACCCATGGTGTGTCACCTTCCCTGCTTTGCCGAGAGCACCGCACCCTGATCGAAATGCGACAGGATATTGTCCTGCGGGAGGTTTCCGGTCGCATCGCTCCTGACCGACAACCAGCCATCTTCAATCAACACACGCGGACCCATCAGGCTGTAAAGCTCAGACGCTTCGCCGCGGTCGACGAATTCGACCGAGCCTTCGGCCTGGCGCGCTGCCGCGAGCGCAAGTGCCCATGGCTGCTCGCAGGTGTTGTGCAGGATCACGGGAACACCGGCATCCTGCGCCAGTTCCAGGATGCGCAGTGTTTCGGTAATGCCGCCTGCCCAGGCGACATCCGGCTGCAGAATGTCGACGAGTCCCTCCTGCAGGAGTGTCGCACAGTCCCACCGATTGAATGTGAAATTCCCAAGCGCCAGCCGAACACGATTGCCGAGCCCTTTCTTGACCCGCCGCATGCCGTCCAGGTCATAGGGTGGAAGCGGATCCTCTATCCAGTCGAGGTCCAACGCCTCGGTGGCTTCCGCAAAGCGCAAGGTGTAGTCAGCATCCCAGGCCATGAAGGCGTCGATCATGATGGGCACGTCGGGTCCGGCCAGGTCCCGAAACCGGCGCATATAGTCGATATTTGCCTCAAAGCCCTGTCCACCCGTTTCCGGGCCGAAGGGTGCGGCGGCCTTGAGGCCACACCAGCCGCGGCCGGCCTGTCTTTCGGGTTGCGGTGTCGTCGCGTAGACAGGCAGCCGGTCCCGCTGCGGGCCGCCGAGCAGATCGACCAGCGGGCACCCCCTGGTCTTGGCGGTCAGGTCCCAAAGCGCGATATCGATGCCGGCAATCGCCATCATCGAGAATCCCGACCGGTCACAGGGCAATAGCGAAAAGAACATCTGGTCCCAGATGTCGCTCAGATCGTCCGCCCTTTCACCCGTCAAAAGACGCGAAAGATGTTCGTTGACGATCAAGGCGACGATCTCGCCGCCATTCGTGCAGCTCCAGCCGATTTCACCGGCATCGGATTCGATACGCACGAAGACCTTTTTCGTCGGCCACATCCAGCTTGCGCGCTTTTCGCCGAATTTCGGAAACCGTGACATGGGCGAGGCGACTCGCGACGTCTGCAGAATCTGGTTCTGAAATCCGCAATCGATGGCGCGGGCCTTAATGGATACGATCCTCATCCCTTCACTGCCCCGGCCAGCAGACCGCGCGTGAAGTAGCGCTGCCCGAAGAAGAAGACGAGCATGATCGGCAGGGCCACCAGTGTCGCCGCCGCACCGACACGCTGGAATTCCAGTGTGAACAGCTCGACGAAGCTGGCAAGGCCGATGGTCACGGTCTTGTTTTCATTTGACTCAAGCAGGATGGAAGCGAAGGCGAACTCCGACCATGCGCCGACGAAATGCCACATCGCGGCGGTGATCAGCGCCGGGGTCGCCAGAGGCAGCACGACCATGACCATGCTTTGCAGCCGGCTTGCTCCATCCATCATCGCCGATTCTTCCAGTTCAAAAGGGATCTCGCGCAAGGACGATGCGATGATCCAAGTCGCAAAGGGCAGGCCGAACGCCGAATAAAGCAGGATCAGTCCAATCAGACTGTCCTGCAGGTGGAGCATGTTCATCAGCCGATAGGTCGGCAACAGCAGCGCTGCGCCCTGGAACATCCGCGACACCAGAAGCCCGCCAAGGATCAGATCGCGGCCCGGAAACTTCAGCCGGGCAAAAGCATAGCCGGCAAATGTAGCCAGCACGACAACAATGACGGTTGAAGTGAGCGCAACGGTGAAACTATTGGAAATCAGCGTCGGCCAGTTCAAAAGCTGACTGGACTGCGATCCGCTGTCGAACAGATCACGATAGGCCTGGATCGTCGGCGCCTGGGGCCAAAATGAAATCGGCAACTGCGCCAGCTCGTCCCTGGTTTTGAACGAGGCCAGAAACAGCCAGAAGATCGGGAATAAAATATAGGTCGCGATCAACAGTCCGCACAGCGTAATGAAGGTCCAGTAAAAGGGGCGCGGTGTTTCGTTCATTTGTCCGCCCCCGATGCCCAGGAGCGGCGGTTCACATAGAGATAGAGTGCGATGATGAGCATCAGCATCACCAGATTGACCACCGACATGGCCGAGGCGACACCCCAGTTAAAGAACTCGAAGCTCTGCTGGTAGATGTAGGTCGACATGATCTGGCTGGCATTGGCCGGCCCGCCGCCGGTCATGATCCAGGGCAAGGCGAACTCGGCGGTGATCCAGATCATCGAAATGACGGTCACCGCGGTGAGAGAGAACGCAATGTTCGGGATAACGACGAACCGAAACCGTTCGATCGCGGTCGCACCGTCCATCCGTGCGGCCTCGATCTGTTCGTTCGGGACCGAGCGTATCGCGGCGCACAGGATGAGCGCGACGAGCGGCATCTTGCGCCACATAAGCACGACAACCAGCGTCCACATCACCAGGTCAGGATCACCGAGAAACGAAATCTGCTCATCGGTCAGGCCAACGGACTGGATGGTGCTTCCGATAATTCCGACCTGGCCGTGAAGCATCCATTTCCAGGCCATTGCGGTCACGACATCGGGCATGACCCACGGAAGCAGGATGAGCGCCCGCAAAAACGTTGTCAGCCAGGAATCGATGGCGAGATAGGCGCCCACGGCCAGGCCGACGAGAACACACAGGATGGTGCCGCCGATGATCCAGATGACCGTGTTCTTGACAACAAGTGCGAACAGGGGATCGGCTGCAAGCGCCCGGAAATTGTCGAGCGTTCCGAACCCCCGCTCCATGCCCATGACGACCTGCGTGAGGCTGAGCTTGCCCACATCCCAGGTCGGCCCGATGACAAAGGCCAGAACCGCAGCGACCACCGGCAATATCATGAAGTAAGCGAGCCATCGGTCGCTGCGGTTGTTCATTGGATCTGCCTTTCAGGGCCCGGGCGTGATCAGCCGCGCAGAAGGTCGATTTGCGCCTGCGCGGCAGCTGTCGCGTCGTCCAGAGCCTGCTGCGCCGTCTTCTGTCCCAGCACGGCTTCCTGAAGGGCGGTTCCGAGCGCATTTTCCACGGCCGACACGCCGATGAAACGCGGCATGGGCTCGGCGCCCTGGAACAGGGTTCCCGCCTCATAGGACGACACCCAGTTCGGCCAGGCCTCCGCCAATCCGGCTTCGCCCCAGGCCACCTTGCCGGCCGGAATGCGGGCGATTTCCGGATTGCCGCCCCAGATTTTCAGTTGCTCGTCCTTCGACCAGAAGTCGATATATTCGACCGCCGCCTCCGGATTCTTGGCGCGCGACGAAACCATGAGGATCGCCGTCGGATCCATGATCGCGCTCACCGGCGGGAATTTGCCCGTCACCGTATCGGGTCGCGGGAACGGAACCCCTGTCCAGTTCAGGTCTTCCGGCGTGCCCCAGGGGGTATTGAGCCACGACAGCCCGATCCACATCGCACTGCGGCCCTGCGCAAAAAGCTGTGCCGTGTCGCGGAAGAAGGTCTCGGTCAACGAGGTCGGCGGCGGTGTCGAACCATCAGCGATAAGGTCGACATAAAGCTGAAGGGCATCGACCATGCCCGGACCGCTCAGTGTCACCTTGCCGGTGGACTCGTCGAACACCCGACCGCCATTGGCATAGGCGATGCCCTCGAAGATGTTGATGTCGACCGGCGCGGTCGTTGCCGGGAAGGCGATGCCCGGGCGGTCGGGTTTGGTCATGGCCTTGGCGTATTCACGCACTTCCGACCAGGTTTCCGGTGGCCTGTCGAAGCCGGCCTCGGCCATCGCGTCCGTGTTGATGGCAAGAAAGCTGGCCATGTCCACATAGGTCGGCAAACCATAGAGCTTGCCGTCATGCATGCCCGAAGCCATGACTTCGGGCACGAGGCGCTCTTTCCAGCCAGCAATCCGATCGCCGGCAATGTCATCGAGCGGCTGGATCATGCCGAAGCCGGCAAACTCCGGAATATCCTGCCCGAAGGCAATGACGACATCGGCCAACCGGTTGGTCTGAAAGCCCGCAAGCAGCTTCTGACGGCGGATCTGGCCGTTGAAATAGGAATAGTTAAGGCCAACATCGGGATGTGCGGCGGTAAAGTCGTCATTGCGGGCAGCCCAGGTCTCCACCTCGGCTGTCGTGCCGCCGAATTTCCAGACCGACAGTTCTCCCGAAGCCGCCTGGGCCAGGCCGGCCGGAAGCATGGCGGCCGCTCCGAGGGCCGTCGTTGCGGACAGGAACTCTCGTCTACTAATCACGTCAGGCATCTCGCAATCCTCCCTGCGATGTGAATCGGCGCTACGCCGAATATGCAATGACACTCGTATGTCATTTGCTCTTGCGGGACGTTATCTGGAATGATACTCGTATGTCAATAGAAAACAGCATGCGTATGGACCCGAAGGACGTCCGTCTGCAAAATCGCCCCGGGAAGGCCCATCAAGGAACGAAAGATGCCACCAGACAGGACCAGGGTCACACTGAAAGACGTCTCGAAAGCGTCGGGTGTCTCGCTCATCACGGTGTCCCGCGCGCTGCGGCAACCCGAGACGGTGCATTCCGATACACGTGCCCTCATCCACCGGACGATTGACGAATTGGGCTATGTGCCGAACCTCGCCGCCCGGTCACTGACGTCACAGAGGTCGGACATGGTCGGCGTCGTCGTCCCGGTTCTGACCAGTTCGCTGTTCGCCGATTTTTCGGAGGGCATTGCGAACGTACTGCGCGCCAACGGCCTTCAGATGCTGCTCGGTGTCAGCGAACGATCCGTCGAGCATGAACACGAAGCCGTCAGGACCTTCATCGCCCGGCAGGCGGACGCGATCATCGTGACGGGTTTCACCCACGCGGATGCCTGCCGGACCTTGCTGCGGAAGTTCAGTGGCCCGGTCATCGAGACCTGGAACCTTCGCGACGAGGCAATCGACCTGTCCATCGGCTACAGCAACTTCGACGCGGCCGTCGAGATGACCCGCTATCTGATCCGCAAAGGCTATCGTGACATAGCGATGGTCGGGGGTGCGTTCGAGAACAACGACCAGGCCAGCGACCGTCACGCGGGCTTCCTGCACGCAATGAAGGAGGCGGGGCTTCCGGCGCCCGATGAAAATGTGCTGGCCGTTCCAAACCCCACAACCATCCAGAGCGGCGGCGAATTGATGATGTCGCTGATGCGCCGCGCCAGGCCGCCCGACGCGGTGTTCTTCCAGGCGGAGCTCCCGGCGCAGGGCGCCATGTTCGCCTGCCTGTCAGAAGGCATCCGGATTCCAACCGACGTTGCCATTGCCGGGTTCGGCGATCTGAGCGCCTCTGCTTTGCTGCCGGTGCCGATGACGACCATCAAGATCAGAGCGACCGAGATCGGCGAACGCGCCGCGCAGATGGTGCTGCAGAGACTGCGGGACGAGCCGATTGATGAACATGCGGCCGATGTCGGCTACGAATTGAAGATCAGGAAAAGCGCATGACCCTCAAAGCCGCCATTATCGGCGCCGGCCATTTCGCCTATCGGATGCATATTCCCGTTCTGGCGGCCCGGAAAGAGGTGATGCTGGACAGCGTCTGCCGCCTTGGCGCCGACGAGCTGAAACTGATCGCTGATGAATTCGGCTTTGCCTTCGCAACCGAGAACTGGCACGACGTGCTGGCGCGGGACATCGACATTGCGGTGATTTCGTCACCCCACGACCTGCACTACGAACAGGCCCGCGCCTTTCTGGAGAAGGGATGTCACGTTCTCGTCGAGAAACCCATGACGCTGAACCCGGACGAGGCCTGGGATCTCGTGGCAACTGCCGAACGGGCCGGACGAGAGCTGCTCGTGGCCTATGGGTGGAACTACAAGCCCGGCCTTGAGGCCATGAAACTGCTTGATGGTCGCGCAGATCGGCCGGGTCGAACATGTCGTCTGCCACATGGCCTCCTTCACGCGGGCGATTTTCACCGGCGGCTCATTGGGCCAGTTCAAACATGTCGCCATCCAGCCCGACCGGACCACGTGGGAGGCACCCGAAAGCGGCGGCGGGTACGCGCACGGACAATTGAGCCATGCGCTGGGGCTGCTCTATTGGCTGACGGACCTTCGCGCCTCGGCGGTTCGCGCCGTGACCAGCGACGCGGCATCCGGCATCGACCTGCATGACGCCGCAATCGTTGAATTCACCAACGGAGCGACCGGTGTGCTGTCGGGAAGTTGCGCCGTTCCAACGGGACACGGATTTGAAGTGGACATCCGGCTTTATGGCACAGAAGGCTCGGTCCTTCTGGACATTGAAACCGAACGGCTGACCCTGAAACTGCCCGACGGGAAAAGCCGGACAGCCCAGGTTCCTCCCGGTGCGTGGACCTATAGCTGCGAAGGTCCGGCAACCATGCTCGTCGAGATTGCGCTTGGAGGCGGGGCCAACCACAGTCCCGGCCATGTCGGCGCGCGCGCGGTCGAGACACTTCACGCGCTTATGGCCTCCTCACGAGACCAGGGCAAAGAACAGCCAATAGGCGACAATCACTGAAAGGCAGACGGGGCATGACGACATTTTCTGATCAGGTGGCCATCGTAACCGGCGGCGCCCAAGGCATAGGCCGCGCCGTCGCCGACCGGATGGCGAGGGACGGCGCACGCATCGTGATCTGGGATCTCGACAAGGACCTTGCCGAGCAGGCTGCCGGCGAGATCGGCGGCAATGCCATCGCCTGTGCGGTCGACGTGTCGGACTGGGATGCCGTTTCGGCCGCCATGACGAAGACGCTCGACGTCGCGGGCCGTGCCGATATCTGTGTCAACTCCGCCGGAATCGCCGGATCGAACGCACCGCTTTCAGACTATCCGGTCGACGAATTTCGCCGTATCACCGAAATCAATCTGCTCGGCACCTTTCACGTCAACCGGGCCGTGGTTCCGGCGATGGTCGAGCAGGCCTATGGGCGAATTGTCAATATCGCTTCGGTCGCCGGGAAAGAGGGCAATCCCAACGCCAGCGCCTATTCAAGCTCCAAGGCGGCCGTCATCGGGCTGACCAAATCGCTCGGCAAGGAGCTTGCCGATCGCGATATTGCCGTAAACTGCGTGACACCGGCCGCAGCGCGCACCCGCATATTCGACCAGATGAGCCAGGACCATATCGACTTCATGCTGTCGAAGATCCCGCGCGGCCGCTTTCTGGAATTGCCGGAAGCGGCGGCCATGATCTGCTGGCTGGCCAGCCGGGAAAACAGCTTCACGACGGGTGCGGTCTTCGACCTTTCCGGCGGCAGAGCAACCTATTGATGTCCGTTCCCGACGCAAGGCCGGACATCATTCTGGTTATGTCGGATGAGCATTCGCCCCGGTTTTCCGGCGCCTACGGGCATCCGATCGTTCACACGCCGAATATGGAGCGGCTGGCGTCCGACGGCCTGACCTTCGATGCGGCCTATTGCGCCTCACCGATCTGCGTCCCGTCGCGCATGGCGTTCCTGACGGGCCGCTACCCGACCCGAACCGAAACCTGGGACAATGGCACACCGCTTCGAAGCGATGTGCCCACCTTCAGCCACGTGATGCGCGCTGCGGGCTATGAAACGGTGCTGATCGGCAAGATGCATTTCGTTGGCGCCGATCAGTTGCACGGTTTCTCAACCCGCCTTGTCGATGACAGCCGCGTCTGCGGGACCTGGATCGACACCAATGACTGGGACACGCCCGACGCGCCGCGACCGAAGGCGCGGGAGCGGCTCCTGAATGCGGGAGAGGGCCGAACGCCGCATATCGAGCAGGACGAAGAGGTGTTGGCCGCGGCGCTGAAATACATCGCAGAGCTGCCGCGACGAGGCGAACGCCCGCCCGTGTTCCTGTGCATTTCATTCAACGCGCCCCACTTCCCGCTGCGTGCGCCTGAGCATTTCGACCGCTATTGGCCGGATAATGTCGACCTGCCGCAGATCACCCAAGCCGAACTGGATGCCCAGCACCCCTTTCACAAGCGGCTGCGGGGATATTTCGACCTGAACGACATCAAGCCCGAACAGACCCGTCGCGGACGCGCGGCGTTCTACGCGCTGGTAACGTGGCTGGACGGGATGCTTGGACAATTGATGGATGCGGTCGATGCGGCCGAAGGACTGTCCGCCATGCCGCCACTGTTCGGATATCTCTCCGATCATGGCGACATGGCCGGCGAGCACGGGCTCTGGTGGAAATGCTGCTTCTTCGAGGAGTCGGTCCGCGTGCCGTTGATCCTGCGCTGGCCGGGCCGCATCGGGAAAGGCGCCAGGTCGCAAACGCCGGTCTCACTGATGGATCTCGGTGTGACCCTTGCGGGTCTCGCCGACCCGCCTCAGTGCGCCGATGTGTTCTTCGAACAGGCCGATGGCGGCGATATCTCCAGCTTGCTGCTCGGGCAGGACGAACCGGACCGCCCGGTTATCTCAGAATATTGCGGCCACGCCGCCGCCCGCCCGATCCGGATGATCCGGCAGGGTCGGTGGAAATATGTTTACTATCACGGCGAACCCGATGAACTCTACGATCTGGGCGCCGATCGTGGTGAACAGGTGAATCTGGCGACTGCGCCCGGAACCGGAAGCATCATCAAAGACTTGAGGTCCAGGATACTGGCGGACTGGGATCCGGATGCTATCGACGCCCGGGTCAGGACGCATCAGAAGGAACGGGCCCTGATCGCCCGGGTCGAAGGGCACGGGACCTTCGAATGACCGATGTCACGCCTCCGCCCATCGTCGATGCCCATCATCATTTGTGGGACCTCTCCCGTTTCCCCTACCGCTGGCTGGCGCCCGAGGCGCCGCCACGCCGCTTTGGCGACCACGGCGCCATCAAGCGGGACTATCTTCCCGTCGACTACCGGGCCGATTTTGAAGGCCTGAACCTTATCGGCAGCGTGCATGTGCAGGCCAATTGCGGCGCCGAGGATCCGGTGGCCGAAACCGCCTGGCTGCAGAATCTTGCCGACAGCGCGGCTTGTCCGACGGCAATTGTCGCCGAGGTCGATCTGACCCGAGCGGATGCCGCGAAACAAATCGAACGGCATCGGCAATATGCGCGGCTGCGCGGTGTCCGTGCCCTGGCCGCATGGGACAGGGTTGGCCGCTGGCGCTTTGCAACCAGACCCGGCATCCTGGGTGAACCGGCGTTTCGCGCCGGCGCAGCCACGCTGGCCGCCGCAGGCCTCAGCCTCGACCTCGTCGTGGTGCCGGAACAGCTTACCGAGGTTGTCCAGCTTGCCAAAGCCATCCCTGACTTGCCCATTGCCATCAATCATCTCGCTCAAATCGAGCCTTCGGTTCCAGGAAGCGCTGAAAGCTGGCACGCCGGCATCGCGTCCCTGGCCGATTGCCGCTCGGTCCACATGAAGCTCTCCGGCCTTTGGACGATCGATCTGAATTGGTCGCCGGAGAAGTTGCACCCATTCGTCGATCGGGCGGTGGACATGTTCGGTCCGCAACGGCTGATGTATGGGTCCAACCTTCCGGTCGAGAAGGTGAATACCGGCGCCGCACGGCAAATCGAGATCCTGACCGAGATTCTCGGCGAACGAAGCAACGAGGTTGCGGACGGGGTCTTTTTTGCAAACGCGACCCGATTCTATCGCCTGGACACTATCTGAGCGCCTGCCGCAGGCGAGAAGGTAAACAAATTTTCCCCAATAAATTCAAAGGATTGTGAATATTTTTCTCCGCAATTTCTTGAATCACGACGATTTACCCCCACATCTTCAGCGTGGACGACAATGTCTGTCGTTTCCTTCACATAAGGGCTTATCGATGACCAATACCGCAATGTTACGTCCTGCTTGGACCCCGCTTACCATCGCCTTGATGGTTCTCGGCTTTGTCGTATTCTGGCCTCTGGGCCTTGCAATGCTTGCCTATATTATCTGGGGTGACCGACTCGATGGATTCAAACGCGATGTCAACAAAGCCACGGATGATATGTTCTCCGGATGCCGGCGCTCGCGGCGCAGCGGCTATTCGCGGACCGGCAATGTTGCATTCGACGAATGGCGCGAAACGGAATTGAAGCGCCTTGCCGAAGAACGGCGCAAGCTCGATGAGGCACGTGAGGAGTTTGATGACTATGTTCGCGAACTTCGCCGGGCCAAGGATCAGAAAGAGTTTGACAAGTTCATGGCCAAACGACAGACCGCGCGAGACCGGTCTTCGGACAGTGATCTGGACTGATTTCCTCCTCCCACTTTCCAGTCACTATGATTGCGGCGCCCCCCGGGGCGCCGTTTTTTTGTTTGGCCGCAGGGAATCGGCTAAAGCGGTTTCATGTTTGGAATGAAGAAGCGCAAAAGGACTGTCGAACGGTCACCACCACGGGGGCGGGATATTGCCGTCGCCGGACGCCGGCTGCCTCTCGTCATTCGTGAAAACGGACGGGCGACACGGATGACATTGCGCATCGAACCCGGCGGCAAGGCCCTGAAAATGTCCGTGCCCACCGGCGTGTCCGACCCGGAAATCGACCGCTTTTTGCATCGCCATCATGGCTGGTTGACAACGAAGCTCAAAGGGCTTCCCAAACCCGCCTCCGTCAAAGAAGGGGGGTCGATCCCCATCCGCGATGTTTTGCATCGGATCGAACGCACCGGACGGGTGCGCGGTGTCAGCGAAGCGAAGATGATCGACGGGGAGCCCGTGCTCCTGATCGGCGGCGCTCCGGAGCATCTTGGCCGCCGTGTGGTCGACTTTCTGAAGAAACAGGCGAAATCAGATCTTGAGCGCGCTGTCGCCCGCCACACAGCCGAGCTTGGACGGCAGGCGGCTTCGATCCAGGTCAAGGACACAAAAAGCCGATGGGGTTCCTGTTCGTCCGGCGGGCGCCTGTCGTTTTCCTGGCGCATTGTCATGGCGCCCGACCACGTGCTCGACTATCTGGCGGCCCACGAGGTTGCCCATCTGAAGGAAATGAATCACGGACCGCGGTTCTGGACTTTGTGCCGACAGCTTTGTCCACGAACCGATGAGGCCAAATCATGGCTCAAGAGGAACGGTTCGGCCCTGCATGCGATGGATTTTTATCCATAAACCGCAGCAAGTGTGTCAGCTCCGTATTCCGGGACGAAAAAGCGGCGGTCGATACTCGACTCTTCCCGATTTTCGTGCGACGAGCAGCCCATGGAACTCTCGGTGAAAATCTGTGGATTGACGACGCCCGAGGCGCTGCAAACGGCGCTGGATGACGGTGCGGATCATGTCGGTTTCATTTTTTTTCCCAAGAGCCCGCGCCACATTGCGCCGGAGGATGCGGCCCGCCTGCGTGTAGCGGCCCGCAGTCGGGCAAAGGCGGTCGCGGTATCGGTAAACGCGGATGACCCGACGCTGGATTCGATCGTCTCGGTGATGGAGCCGGACCTGCTGCAGTTGCATGGCAACGAAAGCCCGGAACGCGTGGCGGCCGTCAGGACGCGCTTTGGGTTGCCGGTCATGAAGGCTTTTGCCGTGCGCGATGCCGGCGATCTCGACGCCATTCAAGCCTATCACGGCGTCGCCGACAGGTTCCTGTTCGATGCCAAGCCGCCGGCCGGAGCCGAGGTTCCGGGCGGAAACGGCGTGGCCTTTGACTGGACCTTGCTTTCAGCACTTGATGACGATCTCGACTACATGCTGTCCGGCGGCCTTAATGCGGACAATATCGGCACGGCTCTGCGGCAGACCGGTGCCCGCGCCGTCGACATCTCGTCCGGGGTCGAACGCGCACCCGGCGTCAAGGATAACGGTCTGATCAACGCGTTCTTCAAGGCCGTCGACGCAGCCAAAACAGCCTGATCCAATCGGAACAGCGGGAGAATCACGTGAACACAATTGTCAAACCCAATTCCTACCGGGCCGGTCCCGACGAGGAAGGCCGTTTCGGAATATTCGGTGGACGTTTTGTCGCCGAAACGCTGATGCCGCTGATCCTCGATCTTCAGGATGCGTGGGACCACGCCAAGACAGACCCGAGCTACAAGGCCGAACTGGACGATCTCAACAGCCACTATACGGGCCGCCCGAGCCCGCTCTACTTCGCCGAACGCCTGACCGAGGAGCTTGGCGGCGCCAAGGTCTATTTCAAGCGCGACGAACTCAATCACACGGGCTCCCACAAGATCAACAATTGCCTGGGCCAGATCCTGCTGGCCAAACGCATGGGAAAGACCCGCATCATTGCCGAAACCGGCGCGGGACAGCACGGCGTGGCCACGGCGACCGTCGCTGCCCGTTTCGGGCTGCCTTGCGTCGTCTATATGGGCGCAACCGATGTCGAGCGTCAGTCGCCGAATGTCTTTCGCATGAAACTGCTTGGTGCCGAAGTCATCCCCGTCAGTGCCGGAAACGGAACCCTCAAGGATGCAATGAACGAGGCGTTGCGCGATTGGGTGACCAATGTCGACGACACCTATTATCTGATCGGCACCGCCGCGGGCCCGCATCCCTATCCGGAAATGGTGCGTGATTTTCAATCGGTCATCGGCCAGGAAACCAAGGAGCAACTGCTGGCAATGGAAGGCCGGCTGCCGAACCTTCTGGTTGCCGCCGTCGGCGGCGGCTCCAATGCCATCGGCCTGTTTCACCCTTTCCTTGACGACAAGGAGGTTCGGATCGTCGGCGTCGAGGCCGGCGGAAAGGGCCTCGATACGAATGAACATTGCGCGTCGCTGACCGCCGGACGTCCGGGCGTCCTGCACGGAAACCGGACCTATCTGCTGCAGGACGGTGACGGGCAGATCGAAGAGGGCCATTCCATTTCCGCCGGGCTCGACTATCCGGGGATCGGGCCTGAGCATTCCTGGCTCAACGACAGCGGCCGGGTCGAATATGTCCCGATACTCGACCATGAAGCGCTGGAAGCCTTTCAGATGCTGACCCGGGTCGAAGGCATCATTCCGGCGCTCGAGCCATCGCACGCGCTCGCCGAAGTCATCAAGCGTGCGCCCGCTATGGGCAAGGACGAGATCATTGTGATGAATTTGTGCGGCCGCGGCGACAAGGATGTCTTTACCGCAGCCAGGCATCTTGGCGTGGAGCTGTCATCATGACCGCACGGATGGACCAATGTTTTTCCAAGCTGACCGATGAGAACCGGCCGGCACTGGTGACCTATTTCATGGGCGGCGATCCTGATTATCAATCGTCGATGGACATCATGAAGGCGCTGCCCGGCGCCGGCGCAGACATTATCGAGCTCGGGATGCCGTTTTCCGATCCAATGGCCGATGGTCCGTCGATCCAGGCAGCCGGCCTGCGCGCCCTGAAGGGGGGCCAGACCCTGGCAAGGACACTTCAGATGGCCCGGGAGTTTCGCGAAACCGATTCCCGCACGCCTATCGTCATGATGGGCTACTACAATCCCATCTACATCTACGGTGTCGACCGGTTTCTGGACGACGCCCTGGCGGCTGGAATTGACGGCCTCATCGTGGTCGACCTGCCGCCGGAGATGGATGATGAACTTTGCCTTCCGGCACTGGAATGCGGCATCAGTTTCATCCGCCTGGCGACACCGACCACCGATGACAAAAGGCTGCCGGCCGTTTTGAAGAACACATCGGGCTTCGTCTATTACGTCTCGATGACCGGCATTACCGGTTCGGCCCTTCCGGATACCGACAAGGTTGGTGCGGCCGTTAGCCGCATCAAGGGCCATACCGAACTGCCGGTGTGCGTCGGTTTCGGCGTCAAGACCAGCGACCATGCGAAAGCCATCGGTGCATCCGCCGACGGTGTGGTCGTGGGAACGGCGATCGTCAACGCCGTTGCCGGTTCGCTTGACGATGCTGGGGCCGCAACCGATCAGACGGTTCCGCGGGTCACCGAACTCGTCCGCTCCCTTGCAACCGGTGTGCAGTCGGCGCGTCTTGCAGCGGCCGAATAAAAGCCCCACATTGAGGTATCAGGTGCGAGGCTGACGGCCTCGCCGAGCGCAGTCGACCGGGAGTGACAGGCAGTGAACTGGATTACCAGCTTTGTGCGGCCGAAAATCAATTCGATGCTCGGACGTCGGGATGTTCCGGAAAACCTCTGGATCAAATGCCCCGAGACCGGTGAAATGGTGTTTCACACCGATCTGGAAGAGAATATGTGGGTGATCCCTAATTCGGGACATCACATGAAAATCTCGGCCCATGCCAAATTGCGCTATCTGTTCGACGACGGAGTCTTCGAGGAACTGCCGCGGCCGCCCGCGGTGCAGGATCCCCTCAAGTTTCGCGACTCGAAGAAATATTCCGACCGGCTGCGCGATGTCCGCACGAAGACGGGTCTCGACGATTCGATCGTTGCGGGGATCGGCACTGTCAAGGGGCTGCGGCTGGTCGCCTGCGCCCATGATTTCGCCTTTATCGCGGGGTCCCTTGGCGTTGCCGCGGGCGAGGCGATCATCCGGGCCTTCGAGGTGGCGATTGAAAACAAATGTCCGCTTGTCATGTTTCCGGCTTCCGGTGGCGCCCGCATGCAGGAGGGCATTCTTTCCCTCATGCAACTGCCCCGCACGACGGTCGCGGTGGAAATGCTGAAAGAGGCCGGGCTTCCCTACATCGTCGTGCTGACCAATCCGACCACCGGCGGTGTGTCCGCCTCCTATGCCATGCTCGGCGATATCCATATTGCCGAGCCCGGCGCCGAAATCGGCTTCGCCGGAAAGCGGGTCATCGCGCAGACCATTCACCAGCAGTTGCCGGAAGGATTTCAGACATCGGAATATCTGATGGAGCACGGCATGGTCGACATGGTGGTCAGCCGTCTCGACCTGCCGGATACGCTGGCGCGGCTGTTGAAGATCCTGCTCAAGCAGCCGGCCGATCCGCAGGATGACGCACCCGAACCGGAGCCTGAAGAGGCACAGCCGGAACCGGAACCCGCAGATGAGGACCAGGTCGCGGAACTGGAAGCGGCCGGCGCCGAATCTGCCGACACATCTGACGGATCGGACCATCGTGACCCAGACGAGCGCAGCTAACGAAATCAACCATTTGATGGGCCTCCCCCCGAAGGGCTACGATCTGTCGCTCGAGCGGGTAAGCCGGTTGTTGGACCGGCTGGGCAATCCGCAGGATCGGCTGCCGCCGGTCATCCATATTGCCGGAACCAATGGCAAGGGGTCGGCAACGGCGTTTTGCCGGGCCATGCTGGAAGCCGCCGGTCTGGCCGTGCATGTGCATACATCACCCCATCTGATCGACTGGCATGAACGCTATCGGATCGGACAAAGCGGCGGCGGTTCCGTGCAGGTCGACGATGCAACGCTTGCCGAGGCCATCCGTCGCACGGCCCGCGCCAATGACGGCGAGACCATAACCGTTTTCGAAATCCTGACGGCGGTTGCCTTCCTTCTGTTCAGCGAACATCCGGCGGATGTGGCGCTGATCGAGGTGGGGCTCGGCGGCCGGTTCGACGCCACCAATGTGATCCAAAACCCGGCAGCGTGTCTGGTGATGCCGATCTCACTCGATCATCAGGCCTTTCTGGGCGACCGGGTGGAGCTGATCGCCGCGGAAAAGGCCGGTATCATCAAATCGGGATCACCGGTGGTGGTGGGCTTCCAGCAGGAAGAGGCCGCGCGTGACGTTGTCGTTGCGACCGCCGACCGGCTCGGATGCCCGGTGGCCGTTTACGGCCAGGATTATTATGCCCATGAGGAGCATGGCCGGCTGGTCTATCAGGACGAAACCGGCCTTGCCGATCTGCCGCTGCCCAACCTGCCGGGCAGACATCAGCTGGCCAATGCCGCAGCGGCCATCCGCGCTTTGAAAGCCGCCGGTTTCGACCTGGCCGATGACCATATCGAGACCGGGCTGCAAAACGCCGAATGGCCCGGCCGCATGCAGCGACTCAGCAGCGGCCGGCTTTATGACGATGCGCTGGAGGGCGCGGAGATCTGGGTCGATGGCGGCCACAATCCGGGAGCCGGACTGGCCATCGCCGAAACGCTGGCCGAACTCGAGGAGCGTCAATCGCGTCCGCTTTTCCTCATTGCGGGCATGATCAACACCAAGGATCCGGTGGCCTATTTCGATGCGTTTACCGATATGGCCCGGCATGTCTACACGGTCCCGGTGACCAATTCGGATTCCGGTATCGACCCGGTCGTGCTGTCCGGCGAGGCGGAAAAGGCCGGTCTGTCCGCCCAGCCGGCGCTTGACGTGCATCAGGCCCTGCAGCTGTTGAAGGAAGACTGGCAGGACATGGACACACCGCCGCGGATCCTGATTTGCGGATCACTCTATCTGGTCGGCGATGTGCTGATGCAAAACGGCCTGGAGCCGGTCTGATACAGACCGTTCCTCATTGTGTCAGAAGCGAGACAACGGTTTTGGCTGTTTTATGAGTTCCTGCATTCAGGTTCTGCCGATTCCGTCAGAACCTGAATTGCTGCAGCTCAGACGGCGCCGGAAATCCAGCTGGAAAGTGCGGATTTTGGCGACGCGCCGACTTTGATATCGGCCACTTCGCCTGCCTTGAACATGGCAAGCGTCGGAATGGACCGCACGCCATATTGTGCCGCAATATCCGGGTTTTCATCAATATTGACCTTGGCAACCTTGATCTTGCCGGCCATCTCGGTGGAGATTTCCTCGAGGCTGGGTGCGATCATCTTGCACGGACCGCACCATTCCGCCCAAAAATCCACCACTACGGGCTCAGCGGAATCAAGGACTTCCGCCTTGAAATTGGACGTGTCGACCTTCACGGTGCTCATGACAAATTCTCCTTTGTGAATTCGGTGCCGCCGGAAAAGAATCACCTGCGGTCAGATATGTCTCGGACCCAATATCTGGTAGGCACAGGCGGATTTCAAGAACCGATCGTCGCCGATCCGGTATTCGGTCCCTCACTTTGTCGTCAAATCCCGCAATGCGGCGGTCAGGCGATCGGTCGGCAGGGTGATCAAACGCGGGGCTTCGGTAAAGAGCAATGCCGTTTCCACCGCTTTTTCCGGATAGAGGGGCTGCAGCAGAGCCCGGTAGAGCGCCATCTGCGTTGTGTAAGCAGGGGGAATGTCCGCAACATTGCGGGGCGGCGACCGATTGGTCTTGTAATCGACAATGAGCACTCGGTTGGCGCTAACGGCAATCCGGTCGAGACGCGCCGACAGGGCGCGCGGCTCACCGTCCAGTGTCAATGTTCCCATTACGGAAACCTCTGCGCGGCTGCCAGGCGCAAAAACCGGGGCGAATTCCGCGTCGTCCAGAACCGCAAACACGGCATCGACGAGAGCCGCCCGGTCTTCCGCCGGCCAGGACCCAAGTGCGCGGTCGACATAGCGCCCGGCGGCGTCCTGCCGTTGGCCAGGTTCGATTCCGGGCAAGACCTGCAGCAGCCGGTGAACGACGCGCCCGCGTTCCATCGACCGGTTGGTGGTCGCGCCACCGTCAAACAGGGCCGATCGGCCGGCAAGCTGGCCACCTTCGGGTTCGACGGTCAAACCGGCCGCCGATGGCGCCAGCGGCCGCGGCAATTCAATCGGCTTCTTCAACGGCGTTGTCAGCGCCTCCGGCAGCGGTTTCAGGCCGGAAACCGGCTCACCGGGGCGGTCCGAGGGCGGTGCCCCATCGGTTGGCGAGACCCGGAAGCGAAGCCCGGACCATTGATCGCCCGCGGCATGAAACCCCTGCGGCGCGCCGGCGGCGCTGGTGCCCAGAGCCTCGGCCACCAATTTGTGCCAGTGCTGGTAGGCCGGCTCCTTCAGCCCGTGATAGCCACATAGGATCAAACGATCGGCGGCCCGTGTCATCCCGACATAGAGCAACCGCCGGTATTCCTCTTCCGACAGGTCGAGAAACCTTTCTTTCAAACCCTGTGTTGTCGCATTTTCACTGGATTTGCCGGCCACCCATAAAAGGGCCGGCGGCAATGCACCGACCGTTTCGTCCAGCGGCATTTCCTGCAGTTTGGGCAAATGGGCCGCCTCTGCGGGTTTACCACCCGAATCGACCAGAAACACGATGGGCGCTTCCAGGCCCTTGGCGGCGTGAACGGTCATGATGCGGATTTCGTCGCGACCCTGCTGCAATTCGCGTTTGATTTCCGGTGACTGTTCTTCAAGGGTTGCCAGAAACCCTTCAAGACCGGGCAGACCTGCCTGTTCCTGATCCAGTGCGAAGGCGAGGAACTCGTCGAGAATGTCGGCGGCTTCGCTTCCCAGCCGTGCAAGGAATTTCGCGCGACCGCCGCCGGGGCCGAGGATTCGCGCAAAGAATTCATAAACGGGAACACGGTCCGCCAGCGCCAGAAGCGCGACAAGGTTTTCATGGGCTATTGCCCATCGCCCGCCATCACTGTCCGCCAGAGCCGACAGCCGGGCCCACACGCTCTCTTCGGCCGCCCTTGATGCGGCCAGGCGAAACACATCATCCTCATCGAACCCGAACAACGGGCTCTTGAGAACCGCACACAGCGACAGATCGTCCCCGGGCATCAGGACGAAACGACCAAGGGCCATCAGATCTTCCACGGCGATATGCTGCGTGAGCTTCAGCCGGTCGGCTCCGGCCACAGGGATTGCGGCCCGTTTGAGCTGGCGCATCAGGGCGCCGACGAATCCGTCTCGCTTGCGCACCAGTATCAATATGTCGCCGGCGCGGACCGGCCGCGGCTTGCCGTTTTGGACAATGGTGTCATTGTCGCGCAGCCAGCTCTCGATCACCCCGGCGACACGGCGCGCTAACAGGGCCGGCGGCGCGTTTTCCGGCGTTGCATCGAAGGGCGCCTTCCAGTCTTCATGGTCATCGGTCCGCTGCTTGCCGATCATGTCCCAGATATCGACACGCCCGGGATCGCGCGCGCGGAAGGCCGCATGGCTGACCGGTTCGTCCAACGACTGCAGACCTTTGCGGCGCTCTGCTGAAGAGAACACCGTATCGACGGCGGCCAGCACGTCGGCTGTCGAGCGGAACGACAGATGCAGATTGAGCGGCTCAAACCGCTTCTGCGCGTGAAAGGCCCGGTTGCGCATGACGCGTCCTGTCTGCATGAACAGTTCCGGCCGCGCGCCCTGGAAGGAATAGATGGATTGTTTCTCGTCGCCGACCGCAAAGAGCGTGCGGCTGGAACCGCGCGCCGTTTCCCCGGCAAAGAACTCTTCCGACAGTTTTTCGATCACCGCCCATTGATCGGGACTGGTGTCCTGCGCTTCATCGACAAGAATATGGTCGATGCCGCGGTCAAGCTTGTAGTGAACCCAGGGGCCGGCGCCCTCGCGGTCCAGCAGACTGGCCGTTCGTGATACCAGATCGTCGAAATCCAGTTTGCCGCGCCGGCGTTTGAGACCCTCATAGTCTCGAACGAGGCGCCGGGCCAGAACCATTGCCGCATCGGTCCGGGCAATCATCTGCAGCGTTTGCAGGCGCTCATGGGCGTCACGGATATGGGCGCTGACCCGCGTCAGCCAGTCTTCCGCGGCCGGCAGGCGATCGCTCATGGCGCGTGTCACCGCATTCCTCAGCGAGCGCGGTTGTCCATCCTGTTTCATGAAGGCTGCGTATAGCCGTTCATAGCGCTCGAACGGATCGGTGGTCGCTGCGATGGCGGACAGTTTTTCGGCCCAGTTCAGCGGTGTTTTCGCCTTCTGATCGCGCGCCGCGGCCACATAGCCGGCAAGGTCCGAACCGGATGGCAGCGGCCAGACCGACCGGATGACGGTCTCGGCATTTTCCTGCGGACCGATCTGAAGCGTGCGGCGCAAAAGACCATCGACACCGCCGTGACCATCGGCCGTTCGCAGGAAACGCCGGATCGGTTGCCGCCTTTGCAGAATCTCACCGAGCAGGGCGTCCAGTCCCCATTCTCCCGCCGCCTCGAGAACGGTTTCGAAGGCGCTGGAAAGGGCCCCGTCCGATTGTCGCGCCACCGCCTCCAAAAGCGCCTGCCGCGCCTCTGAAAGAAGACGGGCCGTGGCGCCGTCATCCATGACTCCGGCATCGACCGTGGTGAGATCGAGAATATCGTTGACGATCGTCAGCAACAGGGACGAC
>JGI12316J14372_10002324_pt1 | contig 20840 bp, 16 predicted proteins | sample MarCyaLeptolynsp_FD_14372 | JGI IMG/M metagenome (IMG submission 14372) | reverse complement strand
TACCGCCGGCTTTTCGAAATAAGTTCAGTCTGTTCTCCTGCCTGCACAACTATGACAGGCGGTTGGGGGTTAGCCGGTTATGGAACCTCTTGTCGCGCATTGATCGAGTCATCGCGTGACCTATGATACTTCGAAATGCGTAACAAAAGCGACTACCGCGTCTACGCCGAATATCGGTTTCGGCAGAAACGCACAAACTTTGACAGAAGGATGGCAGAATGACGGAATTAACGGCTGGCGATTTGGCCCCGGAATTCGATTTGGACGGCGATGGTGGTGATCGCATTTCCTTGACCGGGCTCAAGGGAAAACCGGTGGTGGTTTATTTCTACCCAAAAGACAACACACCAGGGTGCACAAAGGAAGCAATTGCCTTTTCCGAGCTTATGGATGAGTTCAAGAAACTGGGTGTGACGATTGTCGGCCTGTCGCCCGATTCTGCCAAGAAACACGACAATTTTATCGCCAAACACAATCTCGCTGTGAGGCTCGGAGCCGACATCGAAACCAAAACAGCGGAGGCTTATGGTGTTTGGGTTGAAAAGTCCATGTACGGAAAAAAGTACATGGGTGTGGAACGCTCCACGTTTCTGGTGGACGCAGACGGGAAAATCGCTCAAGTCTGGCGCAAGGTAAAAGTCCCCGGACATGCCGAAGCCGTTCTTGAGGCGGCAAAAGCCCTCTAACTCCTCTCAGTCCATTAAGCGCCGGCACCAATATGCACCAGTCAACGGATCGCGCCTTGCCACCGACCCTGGTGGCCGGCGCACGGGCCATCGTGTCTTCCCCGGACACTTCGGAGAAGGTCCGGCTGGCCTACGCCGTCTCCAAAGCCTGGTTTCAACGGGATCTTGCGCTCGGCACACCCTCGCGGGACGGATCCATGCCGGACCGGCCCGGCCGGCCCGATGCGCCGATCCTTTTGGCACCGCGCGACATGCCCAAACGAAGTCTGACAGGACAGGCAGGCCGGCTGGCACTGATTCATTCCCTCGCACATATCGAATTGAATGCCGTCGATCTGACCTGGGATCTCGTCGGACGTTTTGCCGATGTGCGTTTGCCAAGATCCTACTATGACGACTGGGTTCGGGTTGGCCTTGAGGAAGCCAAGCATTTTTCGATGCTCGAAGACCGGCTTGCGAAACTGGGTGCCTCCTATGGAGACATACCCGCTCATGACGGGCTTTGGCAGGCTGCCCAGGATACCGGACATGACCTCGCCGCACGACTTGCGATCATTCCTCTGGTCCTGGAAGCGCGCGGTCTCGACATAACCCCACCCATGATCGAAAAGGCCCGCGCAATTGGTGATGAGGACACTGCAAAGTGCCTCTACGTCATTTATCGCGATGAAAAGAATCACGTCGCCTTCGGCGCAAAATGGTTCCGATTCTTGTGCGACCGACAGGGAATCAGGCCGGAACCGGCCTTTCATGATTTCGTTCGCCGTCATTTTCGCGGTGCGCTTAAACCACCTTTTAACGACCGGGCACGTTCAGAAGCCGGGCTAACCCCCGGTTTTTACAAGCCTCTCGCTCCACTCACTGGTTAATTTTAATTATGTTGAAGACGAATTATTAACCTTACCAAATTCTAATCAGACTCAGTTCTTTTGCAGAATGCAGCCAGTGACTGAGTGATCAATGCAACAGCGCCAGAAAGCAACGCAGACACACCAAGCGCAACGGAAAGCGCAGCACCATCCGACATTGGCGCGGGGTGCGAAATCGACCACCTACAGTGTTCGGCCGGTCCACCTTATCTTCGGGGCCCTTGCCTGCGTGGCGGCAACACTCGGAGTGAGCGGCAGCGTCGGCTATTACCTTGTCCGTAGCGACATGATGGCTGAGGCCAGCGCCGAAAAGACCGAGCTGGTTCTTGAATACCAGGATCATATCGACCGGCTCAGAGCCGAAATTCACAAGTTGACCAGCCGTCAGATGGTGGATCGGGAAACGGTCGAGATCCAGGTTATGGACGTCCTTAGGCGTCAGCAGAGCCTCAATCAGCGTCATGCCATTGTCGCCGACCTCGTCGCACGCGCAGAAAATGCCGGAATCTACCTCAGCAGCGACAAGCCGCTACCGAGACAAAAACCGGCACTTGACGCGCGCAGCCTCGCATCTATCGGAACGGACGACAAATCTGCGATCGGCGGTGAAAGTGAACTGATCGCGGAACCGGTGAAAGCGCTGGGCTTGCGCGAAAGCACCTCCCGGACAGTCGATCCGCTTGCCATTCTGCAGCAACCGGCAGCGACTGCCGAGCCGGAACCTGTCGAGGTAAAAAAAAACTCTGAAAAACAGGCCACTCTCGACGCAGTAAAGGCCGATATTACCGAGATGGACGTTGAGAGCACGGCCGCCGTCGACGCGATTACGGTGGCGACGGAAAGCCGGATAGAAGACATTCTCTCCATAACGCGCCAAATCACCCCGTCGATAAACACTGCCCTGCGCAAGGACACGGCCATCGGCGGCCCGTTCATGCCAATCTCTGAGAATACCTTTCCAGACCGCATAAAGCGCGCAGATGCAGCTCTGAAGGCACTGCGAAAAGTGAAATTCACCACTTTGCGGCTGCCGGTCAAGAGACCCGTCAAGAACGGTTCGGTCTCCAGCAATTATGGACCGCGGGTCGACCCTTTCCTGAAGCGGCTTGCGATGCATACCGGCATCGATTTCAAGGCCCCATATGGTTCCAGGGTCTATTCGACGGCACCAGGAACAGTCTTGGCCGCGAAGTGGAAAGGCGGCTACGGCAAGATGGTGGAGATCCGGCATGCGAACGGATTTGTCACGCGCTATGCGCATTTGAGCCGGATGCACGTCAAGGCAGGCGATCATGTCCTTGCTGGTGATCTGATCGGGAATATCGGTTCTACCGGAAGGTCCACCGGGCCCCATCTTCACTATGAAGTCCGACGGCACGACAAACCGCACAATCCAGCCAAGTTTTTGAGTGCAGGCGAGAAACTCTCCAAACTGTCGTTGTAACCAACGAAAACGGGGCCTCACGGCCCCGTCTCCTGAAGCAGATCGTCACGCCTTCAGGTCAGTCGATATCCTCAACCTCCACTTCGCCGCCAAAGACGCGTTGAGCCAGCGCGGCCTCCATGAACTTGTCGAGATCACCATCCAGCACATCCCCGGGAGACGTGCTCTCAACCCCTGTCCGAAGGTCCTTGACGAGTTGGTAGGGTTGAAGGACGTAAGATCGAATCTGGTGACCCCAGCCGATATCAGTCTTCGACGCAGCTTCCGCGTTTGCGGCTTCCTCGCGCTTTTTCAGCTCCGCCTCGTATAGGCGTGCCTTCAGCATGCCCCAGGCTGTCGCCCTGTTCTTATGCTGCGAGCGCTCTGACTGACATTGCACAACGATACCGGTCGGCTGGTGCGTGATGCGAACGGCAGAATCGGTGGTGTTGACGTGCTGGCCACCAGCGCCTGAGGCCCGGTAGGTGTCGATGCGGCAATCACTTTCATTGACGTCAATCTCAATCGAATCGTCGATGACCGGATAGACCCAGGCGCTTGAGAAACTCGTGTGGCGACGTGCGTTGCTGTCATAAGGCGATATGCGCACAAGACGGTGAACGCCAGACTCCGTTTTCAGCCAGCCATAAGCATTCTCGCCCTTGATCAACAGCGTCGCCGACTTGATCCCGGCCTCTTCACCGTCGTGATACTCCAGCACTTCGACCTTGAAACCATGCTTCTCCGCCCATCTGCGGTACATGCGCAGCAACATGGAAGCCCAGTCCTGGCTCTCGGTACCACCGGCTCCGGAATTGATTTCAATATAAGTGTCATTGCCGTCGGCCTCACCGGACAGCAGTGAATTGAGCTGAAGCTGATCGACCTTTTTCTTCAGGCCTCGCAAAGCCTCCTCGGCTTCCTCGACAACCGATGCGTCGTCTTCCATTTCACCCAGTTCGATGAACTCGACATTGTCGGCAAGGTCCTGCTCGAGGCCTTTGACGCCAGAGATACCGTCATCAAGCTGCTGACGCTCGCGCATCAGTTTCTGAGCCTTGCTGGGTTCGTTCCACAGTTCCGGATCTTCTGAAAGGGCGTTCAGCTCTTCCAGTCTGACAAGCGCCTGATCCCAGTCAAAGATGCCTCCTCAGCAGGCTTATGGCCTGCTTGATTTCATCGACGATCGCTTCCATTTCGGCGCGCATCGGATACCTCTCCTGATTTTTGTGAAGCGGCCCGGCTTCCAGGAAGGAGCGCCGGGCCGAGAATTGGAGCGGGAGATTACCCTTGCCGGATGCCGCTGTAAACCGTCCCGGTTCGGCAGCTTTCCGGCAAAGCCGTTCCGATATTGTTGAGGCTTAGTAGAGACCGCCGGTGCCAGAGAGAACAGCGCCTGCCGCTTCCGGAGAAACCGAAGTTGGAACGCCCATGGACCCCTGGAAGTCGATCACGGCATAGCTGTCATTAGGCGCCATTCCCGGCTTGAACGCCTCAAGGATCGCGCCCGGTGCGCCCGGAGAGGCTCTTCCGCCGGTACTGCGGTTGATGGCGATGAGCTGCAGACCGCGTGGCACGCGGAACTCCACCGGCGGCTTGTTGGCAAGCGCCTTCTTGACGAAATCGGTAAAGATCGGAGCTGCCACCTGACCGCCCGTCGCACCCCGGCCCATCGGCTTAGGATTGTCGTATCCGACAAAGACGCCGACCGCGAGATCCGGCGTAAAGCCCATGAACCAGGCGTCCTTTTCATCATTGGTGGTGCCGGTCTTGCCTGCCACAGGTCTTTCCACCGCGCGCACGGACGTTGCCGTGCCGCGTTGAACCACACCTTCCATCATGGACGTGATCTGGTAGGCGGTCATCGGATCAAGAACCTGTTCGCGGTCATCGATCAGTGTCGGTTCCTGCTGCCCTTCCCAGATGTTCTGGGTGCATCCGTCACAGATGCGGCTGTCGTGCTTGTAGATCGTGCGCCCGTACCGGTCCTGAATCCGGTCGATCAGGGTCGGGCGAACTTTCCGCCCGCCGTTGGCAATCGTTGCGTATGCGGTCGTCAGGCGAAGAACGGTGGTTTCCCCTGCTCCGAGCGACATCGACAGAACCGGAAGCATGTTGTCATAGATGCCGAAGCGCTTGGCATATTGCGCCACGAGCGGCATGCCCATGTCTTGCGCAAGGCGAACCGTCATCACGTTTCGCGACCGCTCGATCCCGGTGCGCAAGGTCGACGGGCCGTAGAATTTGCCGCCGTAGTTCTGTGGGCGCCATGTTCCGAGGCCGGGCCCCTGGCTGATTTCAAGAGGCGCATCCATGATCACCGAAGACGGCGTGTAGCCATTGTCGAGTGCCGCCGCATAAAGGAACGGTTTGAAGGACGATCCCGGCTGCCGATAGGCCTGAGTCGCACGGTTGAACTCACTCTGGGCAAAGCTGAAGCCACCGACGAGTGCCAGGACGCGGCCGGTATAGGGATCCATGGCGACAAGTGCCCCCGACACTTTCGGGATTTGCCGCAATTCAAACGTGCCCGGAGCAACAGGGCTTTCCTGAACGTAGACGACGTCGCCCGGTGTCAGGACATCCGACACGGAGCCCGGGGCGCGACCATTGACCCTGGCCCATTTCATGGTCTCCAGGAAGAGTGCCCCGCTCTTGCGCTCGTCTGAGAGCTTACCGCTAACAAGTGTTTCGGGCTGAAGACCAACGGTTGCCTGGTCTCCGCCACTGTCGAGAACGACAGCCAGCTGCCATTCCGGAATATCGCTGAGTGCCTCGATCTTCGCGAGATCGACTCCCCAGTCAGCGCCCAATGCAATCTTTTCGACGGGCCCGTTCCAGCTGCCCCGCTTGTGGTCGAAGTCGATCAGGCCTTCCATAAGCGACTGGCGCGCCATCTTCTGGAGTTCCGGGTCAAGTGTGGACCTGACGGAAAGGCCACCTTCATAGAGCCGCTTGTCACCAAAGATGTCGGCAACCTCCCGCCGGACTTCCTCGGTGAAGTATTCTGCTGCGAATAGGCGTGATCCGCTTTCGCGCGGATTGACGACAATTGGTTTCGCCTTGGCCTCCGCACCCTCTTCGTCGCTGACGTAACCGTCTTCGATCATGCGATCGATCACGTAATTTCGGCGCGACACGGCGCGGTCTGTATGCCGGAACGGATGATAGTTGTTCGGCGCCTTCGGAAGCGCGGCCAAGTAGGCCATTTCGTCCAGGTTCAGCTCATGTACCGACTTGTCGAAATAAATCAGGGCAGCGGCAGCAATCCCGTGCGCGCCCAGGCCGAAGTAGATTTCGTTGACGTAAAGCTCAAGTATCTCATCCTTGGTGTAAGCCTGTTCAATTCGAAGAGACAGGATGGCTTCCTTGATCTTACGAACGATCGAAAGGTCGTTTGTCAGCAAGAAGTTCTTGGCAACCTGTTGCGTGATCGTGGACGCACCTTCCGGGCGTCGTCCGGAACCGTAATTCTGGACAAACCGGACCGCCGCACGGGCGATGCCTTCCGGGTCCACACCAATGTGAGAGTAGAAATTCTTGTCTTCCGCAGCGATGAAGGCCTGCTTCACCCTGTCAGGAATGGCCTGGATCGGCAGAAACATACGCCGCTCTGTCGCGTATTCGGCCATAAGGCTGCCATCGGACGCGTGCACTCGCGTCATCACAGGCGGCTCATAGTTCTTGAGGGCAGTGTAGTCCGGAAGATCTTCATCGAGATGCTGCAGATACATCCAGACGCCGGCTGCGATCAGCAAGGCGACCGCTGCCCCTATTCCGAAAAGATAGCCGAAGAATTTCACTAAAAATTTCATATCGCGGGCTCGTCTTTCCCCGTCATCGATGCACGTCTAGTTCTAGCACGGATACATTAATACAGCACCATCAGGTCCTGATTATCACAATAACCTGTTTGTTTCCTCGTGCACCAATATGGCGATGCTGAGGCAAATGCCGAACAAGACGTTCAATTCACGACATAATTCGTTGCATTTATTGAGAAGGAGCCTGTTGCTTCCGCGCGAGCCTCGGCCGAAAGAAACCGTGAATCGCCTCGCTCATGGCATTCGCCATGCGCTCTCGCCATTCCTCGGAGATAAGCAGCTTTTCATCATGCTCATTGGAAAGATACCCGAGTTCAACCAGAACCGAAGGCACGTCATGGGCCTTGAGGACACGAAAACCAGCTGAACGATGCGGATTCTTGATGAGTCTAACGGCGCTTTGGAGCTCGGTTACAAGCGTTTTTGCGAAATAGTTGGAAAACGATCTCGTTTCCCGCTTGGCAAGATCCAACAGAATGTCCGTTACTTCGGTGGGTTCCTCTTCCAGTTCCACGCCCGCAATGACGTCAGACATGTTTTCCACTTCGGCCAACTCCGCCGACAGCTGGTCCGAAGCGCGGTCCGACAGCGTGTAGACTGTTGCGCCACGGGCGAGTTTCCGACCTCTGCGTACAGAATCGGCGTGAATCGAAATGAAAAGATCTGCCGCTAGCTCATGACCGATCTCGACACGGCGTGACAACGAAATGAAGGTATCGTCGTCTCGGGTCAGGTGGACAACATAAAGGTCTGATTCCTCGAGTTTTTTCTTCAGCAGATTGGCGAAGTCGAGGACGATCGCCTTTTCAAGNGTTCCGCCGACACCTGTTGCGCCGTTNTCGATCCCCCCATGGCCAGGGTCGAGAACAATCAACGGCTTGTCTCTCGATTTGGATGCAGCCAATCGGTTGGTTTTTGGCGTTGTCTTTTTGACTTTGCCTTGATTACGCGCCCGTGATTCCTGCACGAAAGCATCGAATTCCTTGGGACTTGCGCGGACAAGATCAACCACCAATCGCGCCGGCTGATCGTCAACGGCCGGCAGAAAGAAGGTTTTGTCTACCTGCGCGGGTCCGGTCAAATCCATCACGATGCGAGATTTTCCGGCCGCAAACAGACCGAAGCGCCAGTCGGCAACCATCCCGCGGCCGGTCTTTCCGGCATCAGGAGACAGTGTGAAATCCACTTCCGGAAGGTCAATAACCAACCGATAGGGGTTTGCAAGACCCGATATCGACGGTGTCACCTGCGAATCCATATCCAGAACGAATCGGGTTCTATCGGCATCCCCCGCGACTCGCGCGCCAATGACCTGCGGTTTTGCACTTTCCGCGGCACGGACCATGTGGATACCTGGAAAGGCGAAGAAAAACAGCATGATCACCGCCATGAACCGCACGGCGGATCGACCGGGCACGCCAAAAACGTCAGCCACCTGAGGTTTTGCTCCGACTTTCTGCACAATTTCTCCGGTCATGTTGCTCGCACACCGTCAGCACTGAGCCGTTGTATACCCGTCATACGCTATCCGCGTGTAGAGGAAAATGCCTTATGCACTTCACATTGCTTGCAAAGCGGGTCAGCGGATCGTAAAAGTACCTTACGGATTTCGGTTCGAGACCGATACCTTCCCGGATGGCGGACTGGGGTACATATCCACAACGTCATCTCACTCCAAGGCCTTCAAGCGACGGAACAGAGGCCGTTCTGCCGTTTCAAGAAGCGCCTGGAATTCTAGCGGATAAGGTATTGGCATTTCTTTGGGACGCCGCTGTCTCGCTGTCGAGTAACCTGCCCTGGAAGCAGCCTACCGTGCGAGACAACCAACGGAAAACAAAGACGAACTTTTCCGGAACCGGCAGCAGATGAAGCGGCTTGGCCCTCACTGCAACGTCGGCGAAAGGTACAACGACTTAACTCAAGGGCCTGCGTTGCCCCGAAGGACCCGCGCGATGCAAATGGCGATCAACAAAATGCAAGGAACCGCTTCAGCGGCCGCTTGCGTTGATCAGACAGCCGCGCCGGGCGCAGACGCCCTTCCCAATCTTAGCAAAATGAAAACGGTAGCGATTCTCCTTTCGGGCGATGCGCGTCATCGATACGCGCCCAGCACCGCTGCCGTGGAGAAGTTTAATAATGGCAAACAAAATGCTGATCGACGCGGGCCACCCGGAGGAGACCCGGGTCGTCGTCGTACGTGGCAATCGTGTTGAAGAATTCGACTTTGAAGCAGCAAACAGAAAACAGCTTCGTGGCAATATTTATCTCGCGAAAGTAACAAGGGTCGAACCCTCCCTTCAGGCGGCTTTCGTTGAATATGGTGGAAACCGGCACGGTTTCCTGGCATTCAGCGAAATTCATCCGGACTATTATCAGATCCCCGTTGCCGACAGAGAAGCCCTGCTCGCTGCTGAAGCGGCTGAAAGACAGGGCGACGATGCCGAATCGGAGGAAAAACCGAAACGCAGGCGACGCTCGCGCGCAGCCAAAAACGAGTCCACCGAGACCGTTGCCAGCGAAAAGGTAGATCCGGAAGAGACTTCGGATGAGTCCGGCGACGGTGAAGCAACCGCTGCTGACGATGGTGCAGATGCCGACCAGGCTGACGCGTCGGGAGAAGAAAACCAGGAGCTGAGCGCAGAGGCAGAAGCGGACGCAGAGCCCTCGGGAGATGCACAAGAAGGTGCAGACCAGCCGGATGCGGGCGGTGACGAGCAAGTTGCCGCAGAAGCATCGGAGTCGCAGACCGAAGAAGCTTCCTCCGTTGATGCTGCCTCGCAAATCGACGACGAAGACGAATCTTCAGAAAATGGCGGCGAAGAAACTGAGGCCGTCGCTGATGACGCAGATGGCGCCGCTGTCGAGGCTGCCGAAGACGACGACGAAGCACCAGTCAAGGCACGCAGCCGCCGCCGTCGCAGAAGCCGCGACGATGACGACGATGACACGGATGAAGACGCGGTCGAATCCGTCGGCGCTGAGGATGCGATGGAGGAAGTGCCCGAGCGTGTGGTGCCTCTGCGCAAACAGTACAAGATCCAGGAAGTCATCAAGCGTCGCCAGATCATTCTTGTTCAGGTCGTCAAGGAAGAACGTGGGAACAAGGGCGCAGCCCTTACGACCTACCTTTCGCTCGCCGGCCGGTATTCCGTTTTGATGCCGAACACGGCGCGCGGCGGAGGCATCTCCCGCAAGATCACGCAACCGACAGACCGCAAGCGCCTGAAGAAAATCGCTTCCGAGCTTGATGTGCCGGAGGGCATGGGTGTCATTTTGCGGACCGCGGGAGCAAGCAGGACAAAGGCCGAGATCAAGCGCGACTTCGAATACCTGATGCGGCTATGGGAAAACGTCCGCGAGCTGACCCTCAAATCGAGTGCCCCAAGCCTCGTCTATGAAGAAGGCAGTCTGGTCAAGCGATCGATCCGTGATCTTTACAACAAGGACATAAACGAGGTCCTTGTTTCCGGTGACGACGGTTATCGCGAGGCGAAAGACTTCATGCGCATGCTCATGCCGAGCCATGCCAAGAACGTACAGCCGTACAGGGACCCCTCCCCGCTGTTCATCCGCTACGGTGTCGAGCCGCAACTTGATGCCATGTTCTCGCCCCAGGTGACGCTGAAGTCGGGTGGCTACATCGTCATAAACCAGACGGAAGCCCTTGTTTCGATCGACGTAAACTCGGGCAAGTCGACGCGCGAGCACAATATCGAAGACACGGCGTTGCAGACCAACCTGGAGGCTGCGGAAGAAGTCACACGACAGCTTCGACTGCGCGATCTCGCCGGTCTGGTTGTCATCGACTTCATCGACATGGAAGAGTCGAAAAACAACCGGGCGGTCGAACGCAAACTCAAGGATTGCCTGAAAAACGACCGTGCGCGCATACAGGTCGGCCGGATTTCCCATTTCGGTCTGCTGGAAATGTCCCGCCAACGGATCCGCACAGGCGTTCTTGAAAGCTCAACAACCCCCTGCCCGCATTGCGGCGGCACCGGCATGATCCGCTCAGTCGAATCGGTTGCGCTTCACGTGCTGCGGTCGATGGAAGACAACCTTTTGAAAGGTGCGACGCACAATCTGATCATCCGGACGACGACGCAGGTTGCGCTCTATATCTTGAATCAGAAGCGCTCGAACTTGTCCGACCTGGAAGCACGCTTTGCCGTCGAGATCGAAGTCAATGCCGACGAGATGGTCAATGGCCAGCTCTATGTGCTTGAGCGCGGAAGCCCGATCGACCGGGATCGCATCCCTGCTCCGGCTCCGATCATTCAGCCGGATACCGTTGAGATCATAGACGATATGACGGAGCAACCGGTAATCGAGGAACAGGCGCAAGACGAAGAAGGTGGCGACCGCCGCCGCAGACGGCGCCGGAAACGCCGCAAGGGCAACTCAGATAGCGTCCAGGACGGCGCTGAAAGCCGTCAGGCCTCGTCAGATGCCGAGGATCCTGACAGCGAAGACGGCTCCGCGCAGGAAGCCCAGTCCGCCGAAGATGACGGCGGAAGCGATGAGCCGCGCCGCAAGCGCCGCCGCGGCCGTCGAGGTGGCCGCCGCGGGCGTCGTAACGGTGACGGTAGAGACTTCCAGGGCGAAGAAGCGGTTGACGGTGACGTGCCGCAAACCGCTGAAGCGGACAGCGAAACGGAGCCGGGCGAAGAGACAGGCAGCGAAGCCGAGGCGGAGTTGGAAGCCAGCACCGATACCGTCGCAGGCGAGCAGGACAGCGTCTCTGACGACGATCAGGGCGTTTCCGCCAGCGCTGAAGAAGCCGAGGTTGCGCTTGAAGTTGTTGAAACTTCCGATCCGGTAGCGGAGCCCCAGGCGACAGACGATCAAGTAGACGATGCCGTCGAGGTGCAAGCTGAAGAACCAGAGGCCTCAGCCGCGCCGGAAGAAGACGAGCCGCAGCAAGGCATTGTGGTAGAGACACCGACCTCCGAACAGCCTGTTCCGAATGAAGCAGCCGTCGAAGAGGAAGAAGCAGTCCCGTCTGCGCCTGCTGAACCGGTCGTGACGAGCGAAACGTCCGGCGAGGACAAGGAAAGCAAACCAAAGCGCGTCGGTTGGTGGCAACGCGGGCGGTCGTTTTTCTGATCGCTAGATCCGGAATTAAGAAAAAGGCGGCCATTGGCCGCCTTTTTTACGTTTTCAGAAAGTCATTTTCTCCGGTTGGCTAGCCGAATCTCGAGTGGCTCAGGACAAAAAACCGGCCATTCTGACAAGCGCTTCTTTCATATGCTCATGAGCACCTGCAAAGGAAAAGCGCAGGAACTCGTGGCCATGCACCGGATCGAAATCGACACCCGGCGTTGCTGCGACACCGGCTTCATGCAGCATCTTTCGCGCAAACCCCAGACTGTCGTCGCTAAAGCGGCTGATGTCGGCGTAGATATAGAAAGCGCCGTCAACGGGAAGCAATTGGTCCAGTCCCACCTTGGGAAGTCCATCCAGAAGCAGCTCACGATTTGCAATATAACCGGCCCCCCCCCCCCCCCCCCCCCCCTGAAATGTAGAGGTTCTGCGCTATGCGTTCCGCCGGTCGGACCAGCTGTTCAGGCAGAACCATCCACCCTATTCGCCAACCCGTCATGCAATAGTATTTGGAAAAACTGTTTATGATGATCGCATTGTCGGAATACTCGAGCGCGCTCTTCTGATCGGCTGCATAGTCAAGGCCGTGATAGATTTCGTCCGAGATGAACCAGATATGTTCCGCTTCACAATAGGCGATCAATTCGCTCAGCGCTTCTGCGCTCATCATGGTTCCGGTCGGATTGGCCGGGCTTGCAACCAGAACACCTTTCACGGGACCTTCCTTGCGAGCCTCCTCCAGATGCGCCGGCGTCAGGCTCCAACGGGTTTCGGCCCCCACCTTTACTTCTACGGGCACAAGCCCAAGTGATTTCAATATGTTGCGGTATGCAGGGTAACCTGGAGCTGTGAGAACGATACGGTCGCCCGCGTCGAACGCGGCCAGGAAAGCCAGATTGAACCCCGCCGAAGAACCCGTGGTCACCATGATCCGGTCTGTCGGCGCGTCCACACCATATTCCCGTTTGTAGTGGTTGGTCAGCGCTTGTCGCAGCGGCAGGATGCCAAGCGCTTCGGTATATCCAAGACGGCCGTGACCAAGAGCTTTTCTCGCCGCATCAAGCGCTGCCTTAGGCGCAGGTGCTGAGGGTTGGCCGACCTCCATATGAATGATGGAGCGACCTTCCGCTTCAAGTCTCGCAGCTTCAGCAAGAACGTCCATTGCTATGAACGGAGCAACATCGCTGCGCTGGGACGGCTTTAGACTGACAGAGCTCATATCGGTGCTGCACTCTCGGCATTGACTTCGTTTCGAACCCGTATTGCGGATTTTATGTCGCGTTGCAATGTATCTGCGTTTGGATCATTGCCCTTTGTTCCATCGGGGCGATAAACCTTACCGAATTGTCATGCTGGTTTTCTTGACCGGAAACGGACACCTCCATACCTTCGCCACACATTCATGCGCGTGGATACTATCCCGGTACCGGACAGGAGTTCAGACTTGCCGCGCTTTAGACCTGTTGTGGCCTTGCCCACGAAGCGAGCCTTGTTTCGCAGGGTTCGCAATACAGTTTCCGTTTTTTGTTGCGCAGCGATCGTTCTGCCCCTCGTCTCGGCGCCGTCAAACGCTCAGCGCGGAAGGTTGCCTCTGGTTCGGGACGCAGAAACGGAATCGCTCCTGAAAGACTACGCCAAACCGATTTTCAAAGTGGCCGGCATCGCCAGTTCCGAACCGCAAATCATTCTGGTCAACGACAAGAGTTTCAACGCCTTCGTGCCCGACTCAAGACGCATGTTCATCAACGTCGGCGTGCTGATGGAGGCAGAGACACCAAGTGAAGTCATCGGTGTGATCGCCCACGAGACCGGACATATCGCTGGGAGGCACCTCGTAAGGTTGCGGGCAGCCGCCTCGAATGCACAGATTGTCTCGGTCATCGGCGCGCTTCTGGGCGCAGGCGCAGTGGCAGCAGGTGCAGCCGCAGGCTCCACCCAGGCCGCTTCTGGAGGCGCAGCCGCAGCGCTCGGGGCCGGATCCGTCGGTCAAAGGACGTTGCTTGCCTATCAGCGGGGCGAAGAAGCGGCGGCTGACCGCGCTGCACTCAAATATCTGAATGCGACCGGTCAAAGCGCCCGGGGAATGCTCAAGACGTTCCAGCGCATGTCCGAGCAACAGTTATTTGCAAGGCAGTATGCGGACCCATATGCGCAAAGCCACCCCATGGCGCAGGAGCGTTACAATGGACTTTTGAACGAGGCGCAAAAATCCAAGTATTTCAATGAACCGGAAGACTATGTGCTTCAGTACCGGCACGATCTGGTCCGCGCAAAACTTTACGCTTTCACCAGCCACCCGTCCGCAACACTGCGGGCTTATCCGCGCAGCGACAAAAGCCCGGCGGCACAATATGCCAGAGCCATTGCCGCCATGAAAAGCCGCGGCAAAGCGGCCGTCAAAGAGATCGACGCGCTGATCCGCTCGCAGCCCAACAACCCCTATTACTACGAATTGAAGGGACAGGCGCTTCTGGAGGGTGGAGACCCAAAGGCCGCGATCGCACCATTCCGCAAGGCGCTCTCTTTCAAGCCGAACGAACCGCAGTTTCAGGTCTGGCTGGGCTATGCCCTCGTCGGAGCCAACAATCCCGCCTATTTGCCTGAGGCGGAAAGAGTGTTGAAACAGGCAATACAACGGGACCCCAATTCCGGGGTTGCTTACAGCCAGCTTGCCATCGCCCATGGCCGCCAGGGCGAACGCCCGGAAGCGGATTTGGCGACTGCAAAGGGCCTGATGGTCAGCGGCCAATTCGAAGCAGCAAGGCGTTATGCGGCGCGTGCTCAAAAAAGTTTGAAGCGTGGATCGCCCGCGTGGGTTCAAGCCGACGATATTGTGTCGTACAAACCACCTAAATTGCCGAATCGCCGGTGATCGAGAAACACGCAAGGCGGCGTATCTATCCAAAGCCGTCGCCGAAGGAGTTCTAAATGCCCGCTCTATTTGCATTCCTGCATCGCATGCGACCGGCCGCTCATCTGCGCATCCTGTTCTCCGCGATCCTGATAGTTCCGTTGTTTGCTGCACCGGCCGTTGCACAGGACCTCAGCCGCGATGACGTTGAGAAAATCGTTCGCGAGTACCTGTTGGAAAATCCTGAAATCATCGCCGAGGCGTTTAATGAGCTGCAACGCCGCGAACAGGAGGCCGAGGAGGCTGCACGTCTCCAGGCGCTCAATGACAGCGCCGACATACTGTTCAACTCGACACGCCAGGTTGTTCTCGGAAATCCGCAAGGTTCGGTGACACTCGTTGAGTTCTTCGACTACAACTGCGGCTACTGCAAACGCGCTTATGGCGACATGGTTAGGCTGATTGAGGAAAACCCCGACCTTAAAGTTGTCCTGAAGGAGTTTCCGGTTCTCGGCCAGGGCTCTGTAGAGGCCGCGCAAGTGGCCGTTGCGGTCAATTCCATCGCGCCGGAAAAATACCCTGACTTTCACGAAGCGCTTCTGCTGAGCCGTGGTCAGGCAAACCTTGCAAGCGCAGTTGCCGCAGCAACCGACCTGGGGATCTCCGAGGAGGAACTGCAGGCCGCAATGTCGACAGACGAGGCAGGCCAGACCATTGAAGAAGTTTATACTCTTGCCAATCGACTGGGACTTACCGGGACACCTTCCTATGTCGTTGGCAACGAAGTCGTCATGGGTGCGGTTGGCTACGATCAGTTGAGTTCAAAACTCGATGCCCTGAAAAACTGTGGCCAGACAACCTGCTGAGGTTCGCCGGCTCAAGATTGTTGGAAACCTGTTGCTCCCGATATCAAAGAGAAATCGGGGGTTTTCCTGACACAATTGAATCCCTATAAGAGGCTTGACCCGCATTCGACCGAGTGCGGGTCTTAGAACAATAGCCGCCGCATTCTCGGCGGCACGAGAAGCAACCACAGAACCGGTAAATACCTGGGCACAGCTGGTGGAATTCCGGAGTTATCCGAGAAAGCGCCGCTTCCCAGGTAACCCTCGCAACCGGCTGACGTGGTGCACGGGTGTTTGTGGAGCGAGTACGAGAGCCAAACGAGATGATGCGTAACGATAACAAAAAGTTCGACACGGCCCTGATCCGGGATCTCGCTGTCCTGTTGGATGAAACAAACCTTTCTGAAATAGAGCTTGAACAGGGCGACACGCGCATTCGCGTCGCGCGCCAGATGTCGATCAATGCTCCCGTCAACGTTGCCGCGCCAGCACCTGCAGCTGCGGTTGCGCCTGCGGCAGCCGAACCAGCTGCGGCTGCGGCAGCTCCGGTTGCCGAGGCGCCTGCACAATCCGGCGCAACAGTGACTTCTCCGATGGTCGGAACCGCCTATCTTGCTCCGGAGCCTGGAGCAGCACCTTTCATTCAGGTCGGTGACAAGGTCACCGAAGGCCAGTCGATCCTGATCATCGAAGCCATGAAAACCATGAACAGCATACCGTCCACAAAATCGGGCACCGTGAAGCAGATCCTCGTGGATGACGCCCAGCCGGTGGAATTCGGCGAACCGCTCATTATCGTCGAGTAAGGAGCCGTCACGGCCATGTTCTCCAAAATTCTCATCGCCAACCGAGGCGAAATCGCGCTGCGCATTTTGCGCGCCTGTAAAGAGCTCGGTATTCCGACGGTCGCCGTGCATTCGACCGCTGATGCCGACGCGATGCACGTACGCCTGGCGGACGAAAGTGTATGCATCGGACCGCCTGCAGCACGCGACAGCTATTTGAACATTCCGCAACTGCTTGCCGCTTGCGAGATAACCGGCGCTGATGCTGTCCACCCTGGATACGGCTTCCTGTCGGAAAACGCCCGCTTCGCCGAAATACTGGAAGCGCACAACATTGAGTTTATCGGTCCGACGGCAGAACATATCCGCGTAATGGGCGACAAGATCCAGGCCAAGCAAACCGCCAAGGACCTTGGAATACCCGTGGTGCCAGGTTCTGACGGCGAAGTCACGACAAGTGACGACGCCCACGCCATCGCGCGTGAAATCGGCTATCCCGTGTTGGTGAAGGCCGCGTCCGGTGGCGGTGGCCGCGGTATGAAGGTGGCCCAGACCGAAGCAGATCTCGACACCGCGCTCTCAACGGCACGCGCTGAAGCCAAGGCCGCGTTCGGCGACGATGCGCTTTACATGGAAAAGTATCTCGGCAAGCCGCGCCACATCGAAATCCAGGTTCTCGGCGACGGCAAGGGCAACGCCGTCCATCTCGGCGAACGCGATTGCTCGTTGCAGCGTCGCCACCAGAAGGTTCTTGAAGAAGCCCCCTCGCCGAGCCTCAACGCTGAACAGCGTGATGCAATCGGTGAAATTGTTGCCAACGCCATGCGCAAGCTGAAATACCGGGGCGTCGGGACAGTGGAGTTTCTCTACGAGAACGGGGAGTTCTATTTCATTGAGATGAACACCCGTCTTCAGGTCGAACATCCGGTCACGGAAATGATCACGGGCATCGATCTGGTCAATGAGCAGATCCGCATCGCCGCCGGCGGCGATCTGGACATGACGCAGGACGACATCAAATTCGACGGCCACGCCATCGAATGCCGCATCAACGCCGAGGACCCGGTTACCTTCGCTCCGTCCCCAGGAACGATCACCTATTATCATCCGCCGGGCGGTCTGGGCGTGCGCGTCGATTCAGGCGTCTATCAGGGGTACAAGATCCCGCCCTACTACGACAGTCTGATCGGCAAACTCATTGTCCATGGCCGCAATCGCGTGGAGTGCATGATGCGTTTGCGCCGTTGCCTTGACGAATTTGTCGTTGACGAAATCAAGTCGACTATTCCGCTTTTCCGCGATTTGGTGGACAATCAGGCAATAGCAAACGGTCAGTACGACATTCACTGGCTTGAGAAATACCTGGCTGACAAGTCGAACTGACCGGGCTGCGGCAAAGGGACCCCCCTGCCGCCGGGAAGCGAGGCCTCATGGCTGGTTACAAAGATGACATCGTAATGGAAATCACGCCGCAGGTGCTGCTCAAAGCCTATGCCTGCGGCCTGTTTCCTATGGCTGAGTCGGCGGACGATCCAGGTTTGTTCTGGCTGGAGCCTGAACATCGCGGCATCCTTCCGTTCAACAATTTTCATCTGCCGCGCCGGCTCAGGCGCACCATTCGCAGCGATGTCTTCGAAATCCGCGTCAGCACGGACTTCCAGGGCATTATCGACGGCTGCGCCGAACCTATGCCCGGGCGCCAGAAAACCTGGATCAACCGGGAAATCCGCAGGCTTTACGGTGAACTCTTCGATATGGGCTACTGCCACACAGTTGAGGCGTGGCAGGAGGGTGAACTTGTCGGTGGTTTGTATGGTGTCAGCCTCAACGGCGCCTTCTTCGGCGAAAGCATGTTCACCTTCAGGACGGACGCCTCCAAAGTGTGCCTTGCGCATCTTGTTGCGCGGCTGATTGTCGGTGGCTACTCGCTGCTCGATACCCAGTTCGTTACCGATCATCTCAGCAAATTCGGCACGCTTGAAGTTTCCCAGGCCGACTACAACAAGCGGCTCGGCGAAGCGCTGAAACTGGAAACGGACTATTACGCCTTTCCGTCCCAGGCCTCAGGACAAGATGTTCTGAACGTGCTCGACAGCTTGCATGCCAAATAAGCGCTTTTTGAAGCGTGAAACGGTCTCCATCAGCTCACTGTCCAACCCTCGCAATCAATCAACCAGAACGCGAACCATTGGTTGCAGTTGTTGATTAAGCCTATTTTTGATAGTGTTCCGTAAGGTAAAGTACAGCGTCGGGGCATTACATGGCAGGGGAAATCAAGGACGCGGGAAACAACAACGGCCTTGGAAAGACGCCGACAACCATGCGCCGGGAAGACGCCCGCGTTCATGGTGGAACGGGTCCATCGGAACCGCGAACAGGTCTTGCCCCCCATAGTTCAGAGCCGAAATCACAAGCGGCCTCGTCCGGTCTGACAGCAGATCTGAAAAAGGCGACGAAATCCGTCGCTGATTATGTCACCTCATCGGTCCGGCAAAGCGATCCGGAAAACACGATTGTTGATGCCAAGTTCAACAAGGATCTGGAAACGCTGCGCAGTTTGCACTCCTTCTTGATCCGCGAAGCCAAATCATTGCCGGAAAATTTTTCGCTCGGCATGTTGAACACACTGAAAACAGGCGGCCCCGGGGACAAGGGACGATCTCCGACAGCCGAAGAGTGGCAGGCGATTGAGAAGAAAACGCAGGTTTTGTTCGCCCAGCTGACCGACGCCGATCGCAAGCGTTTTCTGGCCTCTCAGATGCCGAACTTTTTGCCCAAGATTGCCGTCTGGCTGGTCGCGATTTCGATCGGGTCGATGATCATGTCGGTTGTGATGGCCGAGTTGCCTCTCTTCGGTGTCGGCGTCAACGGCGCCTTTATGGTGTTCTTTTTCCTGCTTTGGCTGATGTCGCTGGGAGCGATCGGGTCCGCTGCCTTTATCGGGTTCAACGCCATTTCCGTCAGCAGCGACATCACCTTCGATATCTCCGATTCCCGTTTCATCGTGCAGCGGATCGTCCTTGGTGCCCTGTTCGCCCTTTTCTTCACTCTGCCCTTCGGTTTTCATGAATTCCTGAGTTTTGCGAAAAGTCTGAGCACGGCTGCACTGAACAGGGCGACCGTCCCCACGCAGTCCGAGCTGGCCTTCACCAATCAGTCCCTCTTGCTGATCATGCCCTTCGTGCTTGGCTACAGCACGTCGCTGGTGATCCTGATCCTGAACCGGATGATATCGTCGGCAAGCACCTTGTTCGGCGCCGGTGAAGCGGCCGTGAAGCCCAAAGCTGCCGCCCCTCGGGACACGTCCTGATCTTAGAAACGGAAAACCCCGCACGAGCGGGGTTTCAATCTTCGGGTCGTTGATGGCTCGCTGTCGTCAGTTGCCCGGTGTCCAAGCTTCATAGTCGCCGGTGACTTCAGGACGTTTTTCAGGCGTCAGGATAGACCCATGCGGACGGTACGCTCCCGGGGTCCCCGTGTGGTTCTTTTCGTGCGGCTTCTGCCAGTGTTTCGGATGATAGGTCTCATCTGAAGGCGGCGTATCGACCCGGTGATGCATCCAGCCGTGCCAGCCCGGAGGAATCGCGGAGGCTTCGGCGAGGCCATTGTAGATGACCCAGCGCTTCTTGCCGCCGCGCTCTTTGTAGTACTTGTTGCCGGCCTCGTCCTCACCAACAAATTCACCCTTGCGCCAGGTGAAGAAGCGGGTGCCCATCGTCTGGCTGTTCCACCAGGTGAAGATTTCAAGCAGCAGAGTTTTCATGGCCCTCAAAAGGTCCTCAGATTTCACGGAGTGAGAGCCGACCGTAAAACAGACCAGCTTTCGAAACTTGGCGGACTATGGCGCCAAGATCGGTCTCTGTCCAGTGCTGCACTGCCGCAGGGGATGAGATTTTGACTGACATCGCGCAGTAGGCGCGCGACAAGTGACGTGCCTTTTTTGCACGCGGTAGAAATCGCGTTTCTCGTCAGTGAAGCTTCAAGTCTTTTGACTTCACATAATCGGCATTGCGGATGTGTTTGGATGCCGCCGAGTGCTGCTTCTTTTCCGCAGGCGCCTCATCGCTGTTCTTTTTAACGCCGCCCTTTTTCACACCGGCAAAGACGGGTTGTTGCTTCTTGCTGTTGTCAAATTCCTCTTCAACAACACTATCGACCTCGGCACGCTTTTGAACAGCAATCCTGTGGTGAAGGCGCGCGCCGGCGAGCGACTGCATTTTTTCCGCCTGTTCGTCCATTGATCGTTGAATGCCATAGATGTTGTAGAAGCCTGAATTCTCCAGGATCATCGGCCTGTCATCGGTCATCAGCCACCTCAGCCGCTTGTAGAGCGTTGAAGGCGACAGCGGCTTGACCAGGACATGATGCGCGCCAGCCCTCAATGCCTTGTCGACAAGCGGACGTGTTCCATGGGCGGTGACGAAGAGAATCGGAACATAGCAGAGCGGCTCCAT
>JGI12316J14372_10002315_pt1 | contig 20909 bp, 18 predicted proteins | sample MarCyaLeptolynsp_FD_14372 | JGI IMG/M metagenome (IMG submission 14372) | reverse complement strand
CCGAGGCGCAGGCAAAAGCCGATCTATTAAGGGAGTTGCTCAATTCAGGAGGATCGCTGGAAACGGCAAGCGACGTTTTGAATTCGGCGCTGATCCAGCGGCTGCGCGAGCGGCAGGTTGAAATCCAGTCCAATATCGCAGAACTCTCGATCACCCTTTTGCCAAGCCATCCCCAACTGAAATCGCTGCAATCGCAGCTGGGCGACTATGACAGGCAGATCAGAGCCGAGGCCACAAAGATCCTTCAGGGCCTGGAGAACGATGCCAAGGTCGCCAACCAGCAGGCGCTGGCGCTGGAAGCGCGGCTTGAGGACCTGAAAGCCGCTGCCGCGCGGTCCAACGCAGATCAGGCCCGTCTCAGTGAACTGGAGCGCGAAGCCAACGCCAAGGCTGCCCAGCTTGACCAACTTCTGCTCAGCTTTCAGGAGGCTGATTCCCGGCTGCGTGCCCAGGTGCTTCCCGCGGACGCTCGGATCATTTCGCGGGCAAGCGTGCCGGTTGAACCCTATTCGCCCAAGATCATTTCAAGCACCATTATTGCCGCCCTTGTCACCCTTATTCTGGGCATCGCCTTTGTGGTGATGCGCGAGTTTCTGACGGGTAGGGCGCTTTACAACGTCGACAGGGGGCAGACAGGGGGCATGGCTGCCCATCCGCCGGCTGCGAGCCCCTTCGAACCCGCCGTTGCTGCACACCGGCCCGTTACGAGCGGTCAGCTGTTTGCCAACACTGGCGAGCCGTTCGGTTGGCAAGCAGGTTATGGCGTTTCCGCAGCGACTTACGGCTTTGATCAGGCGCTCGGGAAAGAGAGTAAGGAGCGCTCCCTGGTCTCCGAAGACACAGGCAACATGGCAGACATTCCCTCGATTGCCGATCCGGATGACGTTTCCGAAGAAACCGGCGCCGAGCGTCCGGACAAAGCGCGCATGCCGGGCCGTACAAGCAGCAAATATGATCAGGATGTCGCACCGGACTGGATCGGAGAATTGCGCGGCAACGAAGACAACAGCGATGCCGAAGGGCCTGAGCCGATTGAAACGCCGGCTGAGATCGAACCCCAAGAGACCGTGGCAGCCGAGAAGGCTGAGGAACAGGCGCCGAAAATCGCGCCGCTGCGGGGACCCAAATCCCTTCGCAGACCTGACGATGCGCCGGAGCCCAAGCCCCTTTCCAACAAGGATGCTGCTTTCGAGCTTGCAGGTAAAACGACGTTCTCCAAAGACATTGACGTCAAGGGACGCATCGTTGTTCTCAGTGTGGATGATGAAACGCTGTCTCATGATCTGGCATTCGATCTTGTGCGCAAGGCCGCCGCAAACGGGGCGAGTGCACTCGTTGTGGAAGTGTTCCCGGACCAGTCCGATGCGAAGGCGGCGGAAGGATTTTCGGACGTGGTTTCCGGGCGGATGCCATTTGCGAAAGTTGTCTACCGGGACGCGATCTCCAAGGCGCATATCATTGAGGCCGGACGGGTTGCGATCACGGATGACATGGTCAAGTCAGACCGGTTCAAGCTCGCTCTCGACGCAATCAGGTCCACTTACGATTCTGTCGTCGTCGACCTTGGAGCCATCGATGGTTCACTTGCCAGCGCACGTATGCTGAGTTTCGCCGATCGTGTTCTCATCGCCGCAAGCGCACCCGACCACAGTCATGAGCTTCAGAGCGCCGCCAATCTTCTGGCGCACAATACCGGTGCCAGGGTTGAAGTGGTCATTGCCGGTCAGACCAGCCCAGATCCGCGTCGCAACGGAGACGGTCACGCAGCCTGACCTGAGGGCTGGCGCAAGCGCAAACGGGATCGTCAGGCCCGGCGCAAGCCTGCCTTCCATTTGCGCAAACGCTTGACCAAAGGCCAGAGGACGTCGGAGTTGCGGATCGCAGATTTGGCATTGACGCCAATAGTTTCTACGTTTTTCTTGATAGACCCCTTGAAAGAAACAGCTATACGGCTATCCCTCAAGGCGACCGGTTCTGCCCAGGCGGTCTTGTACCGCTCTTCACCGAGGCCGAGATCGAGCGTCGACGTGGCCGGATCGGAGCAGGCACGCTCGATAATCTCCTTGATCAGAACGAGTCCTGGGCTGTTCGGTAGCAGCTCATCATGCGCAACACTGTTGGAATATGCGTGGATCGTGCCGCCCTGTGACGCACACAAATAGGTTGCCCGGACTTTTCCGTCCACCTCCAGGAGCCAGAGATCCAGAACCGCCTCCGATCCGCCATTCGCCTCAGTGTCCAACCCTAGGATTTTTCCAAGAAAGCGCTGTGCAGTGTCGCTGGCAAAGGCGTTCGGAATACCGGTTTCCTGGGCGCGTGTCGCACGTTGTTCTAGAAAGGCGTCGAAACCGCGCTGAATGTCTTCCCGTGTCTCGGCCCTGACAACCCTATAGCCATCCACTGACTGCAAGTGCCGTTGCTTTCTGAGCAGGTTCTTGCGTGAAGACTTGCTGTGGGTGTCCAGAAAAAGACTATCGAAGTCCGCCGGCAAATCCCGGACGAAGATCGGGCTCGGACTGGGCGGCGCTGCCGGCAGAACCAGAGGATGGGCGCGGCCGTGCCACGTTTCCGGCACGTTCTGGAACACCAGGATGTCAGCTTCCACCTGATCGCAAATGTCTCTGACGAAGCTGAAGATCTGCTCGGCGCCGACATTGGCGTAATAATCCGGGTCCCAAATACCCGTGTTCTGATTGCCGCTCTCGTGTCCCAGGAACGACAGTGTCACGGATCCGGACGAGTGCCGGCGCCCCAGAGGCAAGATGACAACCGCCTTGCCGTTCACGCGTCCAACCGCGATGAGCGGGTCGACACCGTCTTCCTTTCCCAGCGTATCGGACCAGGCTTCCAGCCATCGAAACGATTGATATGGATTGGAGTGGCTGGAATCCTTCAGCTGATCCCAGTCATCTGCCGCATCGCGGAAGCTCAAATGGACTGTGGTTTCCAGCTTTGTTTTGTCTTCATTCATGGCAGGGTCCATGGCCTGGTTGAGCGCGGTCCGGGTATTCGGTGACGATCGGGTAACCCAAATTAACGATCATCGCGGATAACTTCAGGTTGTGCTGGTGGAACGGATTGGGCCCAGATAGGTTTAGCAATAAATGTTAAAGAATACGTGCCTTACTGGCGCTTGATTGATGAACGGGCATTACAACCAGATGGGCATACGCCAGAAAGCAGTTTCTCGTGCATTCACGGTTCTGAAGGGAACCGGGCTCGGACGGGTGATGGCACCGCTGACGCAAGGATGCGGCGCGGTGTTCATGATGCACCATGTCCGTCCGGCGCGCGCAGGCGACTTTCAACCGAACCGCCATCTTGAGATCACACCGGACTTCTTGCGCCAGGCGGTCGACCGTATCCGTGCCAACGGATATGAGATCATCTCGCTTGATGAAGCTGTCGATTTGCTGAAATCGGGCTATGGTCATCGTCGTTATGCCGTTTTGACCTTCGATGACGGCTACCGGGACAATCTGGACATCGCCCTGCCGATCCTGACCGAACTTCAGGCACCCTTTACTGTCTTTGTCGCCACCGGATTGATCGAACGCACAAGCGAGCTCTGGTGGCTTGCGCTGGAGCGCGTCATTGCCGAGAACGATGAGGTCGTCTTTACGCAAGCTGGCGAAGAAAGCGGAATATCCTGCCGGGACGCGGCCGAAAAAAACACCTGTTTCGAGCGCATTGTCGACTACCTGACCTTGGAAGTGGGGGAGTTGGACCAGCGCAAGATCATCCGGGCTCTGGCCGAAAAATACGGTGTCGATCTGGCAGAGCTTGCCGACAGTTTGATGATGACCTGGGATGAAGTCCGCCAACTGGCATCGGATCCGCTCGTGACCATCGGAGCGCATACGCACGAGCACTACGCGATGGCGCGGCTCGACAGTTCGTCAGCCAGAGCGGATGTGCTCAAAGGCATGAAGATCCTGGAAAAGGAACTCGGGCGCCGCCCGAAACACTTCGCTTATCCTTATGGGAAGTCTCATGCGGTCAGCTTGAGGGATGCCGATATCTTGCGAGACATCGGTTTTTCGTCTTCTGTCACGACGCTTCCCGGCGTTTTGCAATCGTCGAATGCCCGCGATCCGATGATGTTGCCCCGCGTTTCCCTGAACGGCCGCTTTCAGGATCCGGCGGTGGTTGATCAGTACCTGACAGGCGCGCCTTTCGCGCTCTATCGCGCTGCAAGATGGGCTGCCTCCGGCTTCGGTGTCAGGTCCGGTTTTTCCCGCCTTTTTCCATCCACCAGATGATGGCACCTGCCGGGACGACCCAGAGCAGCCCGGCGACGGCGAAATAGGCAAACCGCAAAAGATGTGACGATTGTTGCAAGGTCATGTCGCCGATCACCATTGCCGTGAAGGCGTAGACCACTACAAAAACGACCAGAAACACCATGCCGATTAATTTGCGAAAAGAGGGAACCATCGTCAGGAAAGTCCGTTGAACAAGTTTAACTTACGCGGAAGGAGAGACCGATTGCCGCAAAATGTCTCAAGCCGCTTGCCGTCTTGACCATGCACCTATATCTCCCCAAGCCAAACGTCAAATTCATGTAGGGAAAAACCGGAACCGCCTCATGAACGCAATTGTTGATCCAAACAGGGAAGGAAGCTCCCAGATCCTGCCGGCAAAGCTGGAACGGATCAGGCGTAGCAGGGTGATGATCCGGTGGTGGCTCTACTTCGTGTGCGCGTTGATCCTGGCAATGGTTGTCGTGGGTGGTGCAACCCGGCTCACCGAGTCAGGTCTTTCGATCACCGAATGGAAACCCATTCACGGTGTCATTCCTCCGCTTACCGAAGCTGAATGGGAGGAAGAACTCGAAAAGTACCGTCAAATTCCCGAATACCAGCTGATCAACAAGGGCATGAGCCTTGAAGAATTCAAGTTCATCTTCTGGTGGGAGTGGGGACACAGACTTTTGGGCCGTGTCATTGGCGTGGCGTTTTTTGTTCCGATGGTTGCCTTCTGGGCCGCCGGTCGTATTGAACCCTGGCTCAAACCGAGACTGGTTTTTGCGCTCGCGCTGGGAGGGCTTCAGGGCTTTATCGGCTGGTGGATGGTCACGTCCGGTCTGGTCGACCGGGTCGATGTCAGCCAGTACCGGCTGGCCATCCATCTGACGCTTGCGCTGATTATTTTCGCCTATCTCTTCTGGCTTGCGCGCAGGCTCTCACCTCTCAACGCACCAATACCGGAAGAGCGGGCCCGACTGGCCGGCCTGAGCGCGGTGGTGCTGACGCTTGTTTTCGTTCAGATTTTCCTGGGCGGCCTGGTCGCAGGGCTCAACGCCGGATTGACCTTCAACACCTGGCCGTTGATGGATGGGCAACTTGTCCCAAGCGGTCTCTTGATCATGGAACCCTTGTGGCGGAATTTCTTCGAGAACGTGCTGACAGTGCAGTTCCAGCACCGGATGACGGCTTACGTTCTGATCGGTGTCGGGCTGGTGCTCGCCTGGTCGACATTCAGGGTCAGCGAGCGCAAGGAACTGAGGCGCGCAGGCGCGCATGTCGGAGCATTCATCCTGCTCCAGGCCGTGTTTGGCATTCTGACGCTGATCTGGCATGTGCCGCTGTCCGTCGCGCTGATCCACCAGGGCTTTGCGGTCATTGTCCTGGCGGCTGCCATCGATCACCTGGCGCTCCTGAAAGGGCCTTTTCCGGTACGGGGATAAGAGTGTGCCGGGCAAAGCGCTGCGCTCGGTCCCAAATGACGGGCACAAACGTCCAACTCAACGGATGCTTTAAACCGCACAAAAAAATGCCCGCAGGAGCGGGCATTTCTCTTTGGTGTCATGCGATCAGCCGGAAAGCGCCTGATCGAGATCGGCGATGATGTCGTCGACATCTTCAAGTCCAACCGAAATCCGGACGACATCCGGTCCGGCACCAGCCGCCGTTTTCTGCTCGTCCGTCAGCTGGCGGTGTGTCGTCGAAGCCGGATGAATGATCAGGCTGCGCGTGTCGCCGATATTGGCCAGATGCGAGAACAATTCGCACTTCGATACCAGCGCGACACCGGCGTCGTAGCCGCCTTCAACGCCGAAGGTGAAGACCGCACCGGCACCCTTGGGCATGTATTTCTGCTGTAGCGGGTGATACCGGTCCTCCGGCAGGGCCGCATAAGACACCCAGTTGACCTTGCTGTGCGCAGACAGGTGCAGCGCGACCTTCTTGGCATTGTCCGAATGCCGTTGCATGCGCAGCGGCAGTGTTTCGATGCCGGTCAGGATCATGAAGGAATTGAACGGCGAAATCGCCGGGCCGAGATCACGAAGACCGAGGACGCGGCATGCAATCGCGAAGGCGAAGTTGCCGAAGGTCTCGTGCAGAACGACACCCTGGTATTCCGGACGCGGTTCGGAAAGAAGCGGGTATCTGCCGCCGGCGGACCAATCGAAGTTGCCGCCGTCGACGATGACGCCGCCCATTGAATTGCCGTGCCCGCCCATGAACTTGGTCAGCGAATGCAGCACGATGTCGGCACCGTGCTCGATCGGACGGCAGAGGTACGGTGTGGCCATGGTGTTGTCGACCACCAGCGGGATCCCCTTAGCCTTGGCAAGGGTTGAGATGGCCTCCATGTCCGTGACGATACCGCCCGGATTGGCAAGGCTTTCAATGAAGATCGCCTTGGTGTTCTCGTCGATCGCAGCCTCAAAGGTGTTGAGGTCGTCCGGGTCCGCCCATTTCACGTTCCAGCCGAAGCTCTTGAAGGAATGATTGAGCTGGTTGATGGAGCCGCCGTAGAGCTTGTTGGCCGCAACGATGTTGTCGCCCGGCTGCATCAAAGTGTGGAAGCACAGGAGCTGGGCGGAGTGTCCCGAGGCGGTCGCAAGAGCTGCAGTGCCGCCTTCAAGCGCCGCAATACGCTCTTCCAGGACAGCGGTCGTCGGGTTGGTGATACGCGTATAGATGTTGCCGAAAGCCTGCAGACCGAAGAGGGAGGCTGCATGGTCGACATCGTCAAATACGAAAGAAGTCGTCTGGTAAATCGGAGTGGCGCGCGCGCCGGTGGAAGGATCAGGCGCAGCGCCGGCATGAATGGCTAGCGTGGAAAACCCTGGAATATTTTCGCTCATAAACAACCTCCCTGTTGGAATTGCGGCCAGTTTGACCGAAGCCACGGAGGAGGTCAAAGCAGGATTTTTCTATTTGGCTATTCTCGTTAGAATATCGATGTCAACGGCTTAGCAAGGCTTCAGTCGGGCGTCACCGGAGCGGATCCGGTCAGTCGGTCTTGCTTCCCGAAAGCCCACGGTGCTGAAAACCGGATTTGAGTGCCGGACGCTTGGCGGAAAGTGTCTTTGAATTCACACCGGCCCAGCCGATTTCACCGGACAGTCTGCCATATTCGATCTTGGGGCATCGGTTCATGACGACCCTGATCCCGGCATCTTCCGCGCGCGCGGCAGCGTCGTCGTGCCGGACCGTGAGCTGCATCCAGATCACTTTTGGCAACCGGCCGCTCGCAATGACCTGGTCGACGATCTGGCCCGCAGCTTCGGAATTGCGGAATATATCGATCATGTCGGGCACCGCCGGCAGGTCTTCCAGTGACGCATAAACGGTCTGTCCCAGGATCTGCTTTCCGGCCTGACCCGGATTGATCGGCCAAACATCATAACCTTTCGACAGCAGGTACTTCAGCACGAAGTAGGACGGCCGCACCTGATTGGCGCTGGCACCGACCATCGCAACGGTTTTGACTTCATCGAGGATGGCTTTGATATAGGCGTCGGAATAGCTGTCGTGATTCATTGATTGATTGTCCTCAGCGTTGCCGCGCCATCCAATGCGAAACCAAGCGGCGCCGCAAGCCCTGGATTTGCTGAATCAGATCAAAGTTTCGAAGGAGCACGTACGGTCAGGCGGGCGCGGTTCGGTTAGCTTAAAAAAGTGCCTGCCAGATGGTTTTGAAACGGAAGTGCTGGGATGACGACTGACGTTCGGCTGAGAATGCAAAGGAGTTTGATTGAGGTTGAGCATTCACTTGAGAATCCCCTCGATGTCGGGCGTTTAGCCAAGTCGGCTTCGATTTCCCGCTTTCATTTTCAGCGGCAGTTTTCGGCCCTTTTCGGAGTAAGCGTTGCCGAATATCGAAGGCTGCTGTTGCTCAAACAGGCAGGACATAAGCTCGCTTATCGGTCCGCGGTGTCGGTCACCGACATTGCTTTTGACGCAGGATATGAAAACGTCGAGAGCTTTTCGCGCGCTTTCAAACGTGTTTTTGGACAGTCGCCGTCTGCGTTCCGTTCAGCACCTGATTGGGACATCTGGCATGAAATCTACCAACCGCTCACGGAGCTGAAAGGACAGTTCATGCCCGATATCATGCTTGATTGCGAAAGCGTTCGCATCGTCCAATTCCCCGAAACGCAGGTTGCCGCACTTGAGCATCGCGGGCCGCAATCCGGGCTTGCCGTGGCAGCTCAGCGCTTCATCGCCTGGCGCAGGGAAAACGGGCTGCCGCCCACGAAAAGCGCAACCTACAATCTTCTTTTCGACGACCCCAAATCGACGCCTCCGGAAGACTTTCGCTTCGACTTCTGTTGTGAATTCTCCGGGCCAGTTGCCGCAAACGACTTTGGCATCGTCGGCAAAACCATACCGGCTGGGCGCTGCGCCGTTCTCGAGCACACCGGGTCGCTGGATTTCGCAGAAGCGGCGATCAGATCCCTCTACCGGGATTGGCTTCCCCAAAGTCGCGAAGAACCGCGCGATTTCCCTTTGTTTGTGAAGCGGTTGACGCTTTTTCCCGACGTGCCGGAACATGAGGCTGCTTGTGAAATTTATCTGCCCTTACGCTGACGTTTCGGGATCGGAAGGTGCGTCGCTGCCGACCTAAACGGCCAGCTTCTTCTTCTGTTCGGAGCGAAGTTCCTTGCGGATGACTAGCTTCAGTCCAGACCAGACGGCATCGACGGCACACACCTTTACATCAACGAAACCCAGCGGCAGACAAAGATCGCGGATTACATCCTCCGAGACGGTGGTTGGGACCTTGCTGGCTTTTTTGGGCCAGGAAACCCAGATCATGCCTTGTGGCGCAAGGAGCTCGCGTACCTCGCCAAGGCATTGTGCGAGCTCTTCCCTTTCGCGAACGAAAATATGCGCACATTCAAGCATCGGGAAAGGTTTTGGAACGAGCCGTTGATCCGGTTCCTGCGCGTTCAGCAAAGCGGCAATGTCGTCCGGCATACCAGATCGCCAGCAGGACATGCCGGGCTTCAGTCCAAGTTTTGCTGAGAGCGGACGGCCCGAATAACCTGCCTTTGCCATGCGAAGTGCTCTTGACTGAACTTGCGGACGCCTGAGCTACGTTCAGCTATCCGTCCATTCCGGTTTGCGTTTTTGCAGGAACGCGGAAATGCCTTCTTCCGCATCCTTTGCCAGCATGTTGTCCACCATGGTTTGCGCGGCGAAGTCATAGGCTTCGGACAGCGGCATTTCCAGCTGACGGTAAAACGCTTCCTTGCCGATTTTGAGCGTCTTGGAAGACTTGGACGCGATCACCTCGGCGTATTTCTGGACAACCTGGTCGAGATAATCCCGCGGCACGATCCGGTTGATCAGGCCGAATTCCTTGGCAGTGGACGCATCGATGCTTTCGCCCGTCAGAAGCATTTCCATCGCCTGTTTCGGGGCAACATTGCGGGACAGTGCAACCATTGGCGTTGAGCAGAACAGGCCGATATTGACGCCAGGCGTGCAGAATGTCGCGGTGTCGGTGGCGATGGCAAGATCGCAAGAGGCAACAAGCTGGCACCCGGCAGCCGTGGCAACGCCCGTCACAACGGCGATCACCGGTTTCGGCAGCCGCGCTATCTGCTGCATCAGGTTAGAGCATTGGCGCATGATCTGCTGATAGGTTGCTTTCCCGCCGTCGGCCTGCGCACGCGCGGCCGTCAGCTCCTTCAGGTCATGCCCGGCGCAAAAGACTTTGCCCTCAGCGCCCAGAAGGATCACACGCACGTCAGGGTCTTCAGCGGCCTTGGCAAGCTCATCGGAAAGAGCTGTCATCATCTCGCTCGACAAGGCATTCATCCGTTCCGGCCGCTGCATCACGATCCGGTAGACACCTTCGTGAAGAAGCGTGCCGAGCATGGGCTTTTCAATCTGGTCGTTGGCGGCGGTTTGGGACATTTCGGCTTCCTGCGTAACCTACGATTTGCAGCTCTTATAACTGATCTCCACGGGCCTGCAAAAGGACTGCCGCCAATGTTCATCCGTTCCCACTCACAGATCCTTTATGCCCGATCGTAAACAAGCCGATGCAGCTTTTCAGATTATCGGCTATCCTCAACGCATGTTGAGGCCAATTCTTCAGCGGATCATGCTGTGCGCGGTGCTCCTGGTACCGGTGTTCCTGCCGGTCGCAGAGGCACAGGAAAGAGTTGATGTCGCGCTAGTGCTTGCGGTCGACGTCTCCAGATCCATGTCGCCGGAGGAACTCCGGATCCAGCGAAGGGGCTATGCCGCGGCGATCGCGAGTCCGGAAGTTGTTCGCGCCATTGAACTGGGCGCTCACGGCCGGATTGCGCTGATGATGTTCGAATGGGCGAACGACAATCACGTGAGGGTAACGGTCGATTGGTCGATGATCGAAACCCAGGCCGACGCGACGGAATTTGCCGACCGGATACTGCGCGAAGAATCCTACAGCCAGCGGCGTACTTCGATCTCCGGTGCGATTGTGCACGCTTCGGAAATGCTGGACGAGGTCCCGTACCCGGCAGACCGGCATGTTATCGACATCTCCGGNGACGGGCCGAACAATCACGGATCACCAGTGACGCTTGCCAGGGACATTGCGGTGGAAAGCGGGATAACCATCAATGGCCTTCCGTTGATGACAACCGGAGGTCCCGGGTCGCAGTTCAACATACCGGATCTCGACGTCTACTACCGTCGCTGCGTCACAGGCGGACCGGCGAGCTTCGTTATTCCCGTGACGGACTGGGACCAGTTTCCAGATGCGGTCCGACGCAAACTGATCCTGGAGATCGGCGGTTTCGTACCGGAAAAACCACTGGTACAGCCCGTTCAATTTACCTTCGAAGAACCCTATGACTGCCTGGTCGGTGAAAAAATCTGGCGTCGCCTGCGTGAGCAGTTCTTCTGGGACCCTTGATCGCGGACAGTGTTTCCAAATAAACCGTGGTTCGGTCCAGTCCCAAGCGGTCAGCCCCGGCGCCGACGCCGGCGGCGTTCACCACCGGTAGCTTCCGTAGCTGACGCTTCCTTGCGCTCCGGCAAATCGATCGCGTTCCTGAGGTTGGGAAATGGATCGACCTTGTTGGGCAAGGCCATGGCGTTGACGAAATGCTCCTGGAACTTGGGTTCCAGTGCCGTCTCGATCTTTTCAATGTCGCGCACGGTCTGTTCGATCTCACGTCGGTAGCCACGGTTCAGGAGCGCCATGCGCGCACCGGTCCCGGCGGCATTGCCGACCCCTGAGACACCGTCCAGCGGGCAGTCGGGAATGAGACCGAGGATCATTGCATANTTCGGATCNATGTAGCTGCCGAAGGCACCCGCNAGCCGGATACGGTCGAGCGCGTANGTGCCGAGCTTGTCCTGAAGCAGTTTGACACCGGCATAGAGTGCGCCNTTGGCGAGCTGNATGGCGCGGATGTCGGTCTGAAGGATCGAAATCTCAACGTCCTCATTCGCAATCACGTANGAGAAGGTNCGGCCTTCGGATCGAACTCTGTGCGTGCGCTCCGCCATCGACCCGTCGATGACGCCGTCCTCGGTGATCAGGCCGGCCAGATACATCTCCGCAACCGCTTCGATGATGCCGGAGCCACATATGCCGGTAACGCCGACGCTGTCGATCGTTTCCGAAAATCCGTCCTCGTCCGACCATTCATCCACGCCGATCACCTTGAAGCGCGGTTCGAGCGTGTCCTTGTCGATGCGGATCCGTTCGATCGCCCCGGGTGCTGCGCGTTGACCGGAGGAGATTTCCGCGCCCTCGAAGGCGGGGCCGGTGGGAGAGGAGGCAGCCAGCAGCCTGTCCTTGTTTCCAAGCACGATTTCGGCATTGGTTCCGACGTCGACAAGAAGCGTGATCTCGTCGTGGCTGTAGGGGCTTTCGGACAAGGTGGCCGCGGCAGCATCCGCACCGACATGCCCTGCGATGCAGGGCAGCATGTAGACGCGGGCTCCGGGGTTAAGCTCAAGATCGAGGTCACGCGCCGCAAGCACCATGGCGTCGGACGCGGCAAGTGCAAAAGGCGCACCGCCGAGCTCGACCGGGTCGATACCGAGGAACAGGTGATGCATCACCGGGTTGCCGACGAAGGTCGCGTCCAGAACATCGGCCCTTTCGGCGCCGACATCACCGACAAGCTTGCCCACCAGAGCGTTGATCGCGTCACGGACTGCCTTGACGAGAGCCGGAAGCTTGGAGGGATTCATCTGCACATACGAGACGCGCGACATCAGGTCTTCGCCGAAGCGGATCTGCGGGTTGGACGTTCCTGCGGAAGAGACGGTACGGCCATTCTTCAGATTGCACAGATGGGCGGCAATCGTCGTCGAGCCGATATCGACGGCCAGGCCGTAAACTGCTTTCTTTTCGCCCGGCCAGAGCGCCGTGACGGTCGGCTGCAGCGATTGATCGGCGTAAATCGCCGCCGTGACGGTCCATTTCCCGGTGCGCAGTATCGTTTGCACTTTCGAAAGCAGGATCGGATCGACAGTGACGTTTTCAAAACCTGTCTCGGCCATAAGCTTTTCGCGCAGGCGGTCGGTGTCTCCCCGTGGCGTTTCCATGTCCGGTTCGTCAATGGTGACGGTCACGAGATGCACGGCGCTATCGGCATCGATATGTTTGGCTTCGGCGCGTTTGCGCACGACCTGCCGGTTGGTTTGCGCGTCGGTCGGAACGTCCACGACGAGGTCGCCCAGGATCTTCGCCTGGCAGGAGAGTCGCCGGTCGGAGGCAAGGGAGCGCAGCGTCGCGTAGCGCGTTTCGGCCTCGGTCGCACCTTCCAGATTATCAGCGGAACTTGTCAGGTTTTCCTTGGCAAATGTGCCTTCTGATACCGACACCTGGCAGCGTCCGCATATACCGCGCCCGCCACAGACCGATTCCACATAGACGCCTAAAGACCTGGCCGCATCGAGAAGCGGTGTTCCCACCGGGAATGTGCCCCGGCGGCCACTTGGCTGGAAAACAACTTTGGCAAGTTTTACGGCTTCGGTCATCGGCGTATTGGTTCTATGTCTTTGAGCACAAAACCCCTCCCCAAAAAACGGGAAGGGGACCTGAATTTTCTTGCGAGCCCTTATAGTGCTGGAATGCTATGGCAACAGCTCGTAGGTCAGCCCGCAGATCTCCGTGCAGCACGACCGCCCCTGCGACGCCCGCCGGAACCGGCTGCACCTTCTGCCGGAGCGGTTGCCGCGCCAGCTGCTGCGGGCTGATGATCGCGATAGGTCATGATCCATTCCTGGCAGTTCGGGTCGGTGCCATTCAGAACGTTGGCGGCACGCACGGCTTCCATTTCCTGCGGACGGCACGGGTTCATGATCGCCGACGTCATACCGGCGCCGATCACCATCGGAATGAATCCGGCGTTGATGCCGTGACGATGCGGCAGGCCGAACGAGACATTGGAAAGACCGCAGGTCGTGTTGACTTTCAGTTCGTCGCGCAGACGGCGCACCAGTCTGAACACCTGAAGACCGGCCGTCCCCATGGCGCCGATTGGCATCACCAGCGGGTCAACGACAATGTCGTGTGGAGGGATGCCGTGGTCGGCTGCACGCTCGACAATTTTCTTGGCGACCTCAAACCGTACATCCGGATCTTCGGAAATGCCGGTTTCGTCGTTTGAAATTGCAACGACAGGAACATCGTATTTCTTGATCAGCGGCAGGATCGCCTCAAGCTTCTCTTCTTCACCGGTCACCGAATTGACCAGCGGGCGCCCCTTGGTGGCCTCAAGGCCTGCCTTGATAGCTTCCGTGACAGATGAATCAATAGACAAGGGAATGTCTGTAAGCTCTTGAACAATCTCAAGAGTTTTGACCAGGAGCGGTGGTTCGGTTTCATTCGGATTGACCGCGGTCACCCCGGCGTTGACATCCAGCATCGTGGCGCCGGCGGCGACCTGCGCCAACGCATCCGCCTTGACGGTTTCAAAATTGCCTTCAACCATCTCGGCCGCCAGCTTCTTGCGGCCGGTCGGGTTGATCCTCTCGCCAATGACACAGAACGGTTGGTCGAAACCGATAACGATTTCCTTGGTGGCGGATGCGACGACTGTGCGTGTCATTTATGCGCTCTCGTTGGCAGTCATGGATGATGAGGGTTGAAAGGACCAGCTCCCGCGGCCGTGCAGCCAGTCAGCGGTCTTCTGGATCCCGCCGAAGGGATAGACGTGGATCTGTTCGAGCTGCGTTCCCGGCTGGCTGGTCACGCGTGTCTCCAACGGTTCAACCATGGTGTTCGGATCGTAGCCCGAAAGCATGGAAACCACAGCGCCGCCGCGCTTTTTCAGGAAATTCAGCGAGTTTTCAACACCGGCAAACGCCGCGTATTTCAACAGTGTTGTCATCTTGGCCGGGCCGGCGACGCCGATATGCACGGGGAAGGTATTACCCCATTCGCGCAATTCGTCGAGCCAGAGGCTGACCCGGTGAGGATCGAAACCGAACTGAGTGACAATCCGGAACTCGGCGTCGCTCTGGGCGGCCAGTTCGTGCTTGCGCAGGAGAAAGGATTTGATCACTTCGGGCTGAATGTCAGGCGCGCCTTCCGGATGCCCGGCAACAGCAATCTTTTTGATACCGAGCTTGTCAAAGAGGCCGCTTTCCAAAAGCGCGACTGAGGATGTCAGCGGTCCGGCTTTTTCAGCTTCACCAGCAATCGCCAGCACCTCTGTGGCTCCGCCTTCCTGGGTCAGACGCGTGATCCGGCGCTCGAAGGCCTCCTTGGAGGGATAGCGGCGAGCCGCCATGTGCGGGACGGCGACCAGGTTCCGGTCCGTCAACGTGCGCGCGGCCTCAACGATCGTGTCTTCCGACGCGTTGCCGAGATCCGTCACGTAGACCTGCGTGCCGGCGGGAATGTTCGCCAGCAGTTCAGTCTTTTCGACCACCTGCTTCGGCGACATTTCGGTGGAGGCGGCCAGGCGCCCATTGGCCAAAAGGCGCTGTTCAGTCATTCTCCGTGCCTCCACTTGCAAGCAGGGTTTTCAAACGGTCTTTCGGATAGGCTGCAAGCAACTCGCTCAGGGCCGCTTCCGCTTCGGTTTCAAGGTCGTCCGAGACATCGATGGGGTCCGTGCGGCGCCATTCGGCCATGTAGGCCTCGCTGTCATTCGCGCCGACACGCATGGCACAGGCATCGATCGCCTCCATGAACATGGGCGGCAACTCCCGGCGTGCGGACTTGCGTCCCTTTTTCACCAGGATCTGAGCCGGAATATCCCGCCAGTAGACTATGATTTTCTGCGCCATTCTCTCGATTTCCCTTTGAGAGCATGTTTGCCGGAAGTATCCAATTTCAGGTCGCCTGATAGCGGCATGAGCGCGTGAAAAACCGACTTATCAAGAGACGGTTTCAAGGTGCGTCCCCGCCGCCAAGAAATGTCGAGAGCATGCCGTAGCCCGTGCGGCGGATTTCAAATGTAAGTTCAAGCCGTTCCGCGGCAGCACGCGCAGCCTCTTCCAGCGCCGGATCATCGGTTTGGGCGAGATAGACCAGCCGCTTGTAGTGAGCGAAATACATGTCCCTCAGGTGCGGGTGCCAGTCGAGCCCGAGCGGTTCGATGACCATGGTCTGAAAATGGCGGGCAAGAAAGTCGGTCAGGTAGAACGTGCCGAGTTCTTCCTCCGCGATCTTGTCGAACTCGTCCAGGCCTGAAAAGAAGGCGTAACAATGCGCGCCTGCGATGCGCTTTGTGCCGGTTTCCTCCAGCACCCTGTCCAGCAGACCACCCGTGCCGCAATCGCCGTAGCCGATCAGGATCTCGGAATAAACGTCCTGGTTCAGGAGGATGGCGCGGCGGACTTCCTCGGGGATCTTGTCCGGCGTGTTGTGCAATTGCGCGGGGAGGCAGGTGAGGTCGATATGATCGAGGCCGTTCAGATCGCGTATGGCGATGATCTCGCGGGCAAGCGCTCCGCAGGCAATAACAAGGACGCGGCCGATCTTGTCGTTCGCGTCCTCGTCGGTTTCGATCGGAAAAAGAGGCTCGACCACCCGCATATCGGCAGCCCCTTCAAACACCGCCTCAGCCTTTTGAGGCGAGTTGGTTGTGGCGGCGGGCGATCAGGTCCTTCGCCATTTCCACGGCAACGGCAGCGTCACGGCAATACCCGTCCGCGCCGACAGCTTCGCCGAACTCTTCGTTGAGCGGCGCGCCGCCAACGAGCACGATGTAATCGTCGCGAATGCCCTTTGCCTTCATCTCGTCGATGACCACTTTCATGTAGGGCATCGTGGTGGTCAAAAGCGCGGACATGCCGAGGATTTCCGGCTGGTGCTCTTCCAGGGCGGCAAGGTAGTTCTCGACCGGGTTGTTGATGCCGATGTCGATGACTTCGAAGCCTGCGCCTTCCATCATCATGGAAACAAGGTTCTTGCCGATGTCGTGAATGTCGCCCTTGACCGTGCCGATGACCATCTTGCCGACCTTCGGTGCGCCGGTTTCGGCAAGCAGCGGACGCAGGATGTGCATGCCGGCCTTCATGGCGTTCGCGGAAAGGAGCACTTCCGGAACGAACAGGATGCCATCACGGAAATCGATTCCGACAATGCGCATGCCCTCCACGAGAGCCTTGGTCAGGATGTCGTAAGGTACCCAGCCGCGCTCCAGAAGAATGTTGACGGCTTCCTCGATCTCTTCCTGAAGACCATCGTAAAGGTCGTCATGCATTTGCTCGACAAGTTCATCGTCGGAAAGCGACGCGAGATCGATATCTTCTTCATCGGACATGGGCAGCTCCAACAGGGCACAAGTGGCTTGAATTAGTACAAAACCTTATGCCTCAAGGCTGATTTGCCGATATCTTCAAAGCGACACGGCAAGTCGCTTACGCGACAGCAAAGATTACCATTGCGTTACAGCGACGAAACGGAGCATTGAAAACCAAGAATTCCTGGTTTTAGATCAACGTGTTTCCTGCTTCGGGTGTTTCAAATTGAACGGCAGCTTTTCGCGCTTCGCAGTCTTTGTCTCAACGCTTGCACTGGCCGCCTGCCAAACCATCGGCGGAACGGTCAATTTTGTGCACAAAACCGGGTCGACGGTTGAACAGCGGCGCAGTGTCATCGACAGCTGCCAGGTCGCTGCCCTGCAGCAGGTTCCGCCGTCGTTCCGGACCAGAACTGTCGGCGGATACGGCGCGTTCGGCCCGCGCTATTGCGTCGGCTTTTCCTGCTACGGCACCAGGGGTTACGGCTATACGCCGATGATCGTAAGCACCGATCCGAATGAAGCGCTGCGCGCCAGGCGGTTGCAGCTTTGCCTCAACCAGAGAGGCTATTCGGTGATCTCCAGGCCGACTTGCACCACGGAAGGCGAGGCGCTGGCCTACAAGTCGCAATCCAGACAGGCACCGGCAGCCAGCACTGCCTGCGTCTCCGGCGAGCCACGGCTGGAGAGCCGATGGGTGCGGACGCGCTAGCAAAAAAAGAGGGCAAAGCGAATGACCTGAGCCGGCCCGCACTACCATCTGAGCGCGAGAGAGTGTCACTTGATTCTGCCATCGCTGTTCGATGCAATTGATTTGCGTGCGAGGGCCTGAAAGAGACGCGGTAAGAAATCTGGCTGCCGCCGGTCCGTTGCCTGCACGTGTTTTGTTGATTTCGCCTCATATATATACTAGAAGTTGTACAACCTTACTGCGTGTAAAAGTGGAACTATGAATGTCGGCAAAATTGTATTCGCCCTTCGTTGTCTTGCTATTCGGCTTTCTTCTATTCACAACCTCGACCTTTTCTCAGGAAGCCATAAATGCCCCGACGCCAGGACATGCAGAAGCAATGGACGCGCGCAGGGAAGCAGTGGCGCAGGCGCGAAAGACATTTTCCGGTTTCGGATTGAACTTGGAAGACAAACAAGAGGTCTATCGCGCTTTGCTGGAGCTTGGTTACGCCAGTGAGGACTTGGCAGTTCCCGATTTTCTCCTGAGAAAGAGCACAATCGTCGCCGTCAAGGACTTTCAAAAAACCATTGGTGCCGCGGCGACGGGATTTCTGACAAGAGACCAGATCGCGACTCTGCGCGGCGCCATAAACCCGTCAGTCGTGGATACTCATGATGCTGGCCGAGAGCCGAAACTAGCTTTTGAAGAGCCGGTTTTGAGTTGTCAGGACCAGCGCGTGCTTTATCGAGCGCTTCATGCGCGCGGTCACACGACCAGACGCACTGCATTCCCCGACTTTCTGTCCGACGACGATGTCATCGCCGGAGTACGCGAATTTCAAAAGGGGATCGGGGAAGTTGCCACGGGCAATCTCACCAAAGCCCAGAAAGAGGTTCTGCGGGCAAATGCAGGAAAATCCTATCTGTGGGAACATAGGACGTGCGATCCGGACTTGCTGCTTTTTCCCTCAAACAAATGGGCTGCTGCGGGTTTCTCTGCCTCTGACAAAGAAGATGTCTTTGAAATACTCTATGGTCTCGGATTGCTGACTGACGACAAGATGTACAGCAGCTTTTCAGACCGCGACAACAAGGCGGCAGCCCTGAAATTTCAGGCAAGCATTGGTGCTGAACAAACGGGTTACCTGACGAGCAGACAGGCTGACGGAATTTTGCACGGCTGGTTGCTGCCGTCTCCCAGGCAGCAGTGGATTGCTCTTGCGGTTCCGGATGAGAAAAAGAAGTACCTTTATCAAGCCCTGGTTGACCTCGGACACTTCAAGGGCGCAGTTCCCATTGTCGACTTCACTTTCAATGAAGACCTGATCCGCGCGGTCCGCCTGTACCAAGAAGCGTCCGGCCTTCCCGCAACCGGTTTTCTCTCCAGGGCTCAGGTGAAACTGCTTCTGGCACACGAGATCAAGTCTCCACCCGCCAGGACCGCTCCGGAAACACCAAAGTGGTCCAATCCGGTTATGTCACGGTGGTACAAAGACTATTCGGAGCAAGAGCTTAGGTTGATCTATCTCGCTCTCCACAACAGAGGATTTTTCCTTAGCGAGGCTACCAAGACCGACTTTACGCATCCTGATCTGGTAAAGCGTGTTCGAGAATACCAGGAGTCCATTAAGGCGAATCCGACCGGCTACCTGACCTCTTTTCAGATTGCCGAACTCTTGCGAAGTCCTGGCATTCCACTCTCGCGCGAACAACAACAGAAGAGGAGCGCGCGCTTGCTGGCGAAGAAGGCGCCAAAAGTGCAGCCGCCCGCGCGCAGCGATTGGGAAAAGCTGGCATACACGCTGGATCAGAAACAGAAAATCTATCGGGCGCTCTATCACCTCGGCTTGGCGAAGGCACCGGAAATGATCACGGATTTTTCCTATCGGATGGATCTGATCGAGGTGGTGCGCGCCTACCAGGAACACAACGGCTTTGATGCGACGGGTTTTCTGACGCCAGAACAGGCCGACAACCTCCTGAACATCAAGGCGCCATTGTTGCCGAGCGAGCAGCAGGACGAGTTTCTTGGCGCATCCGCCGGCACGGCGATACTCGTTTTTTTCAGGGATTTGGGGAAGCAGGAATTCGGGATAAGCAAGCCGATCACCACGATCGCAATGCAACTACAAGACCGGTTGGAACTGACCCCGCATGGCTACATAACTCCTGAACTCTTCGAGAAGGCAAAGACAATCCCGTTGCGGGTCATTCGCGAGACGCGCCGCCCGCAGACGCTCTACTTTGATGCCGAGGAACTTCCCGCAGTCAAGGACTGGGGATTGTGGAAGAGTAACGATGCCTCAGCCTGCGAAACCTCCACCTATTCCATCCACGAAGATGGTTTCACGGGCAGCGCGATGCCGGCGGGCGTAGCTCTGAAACGGGCAGCAGACTGGAAGGAGAGTGCGTTCAAAATCACTGTTCGTCTCAGGAACTGGAAGCCTGATTCGATTGCGTCCGTGCGTGTCGGAGGCCGCAGCTATCTGTTCAAGGAAGCCTTTGGACGAACTTTACTGGTTGGGCCGGATGGCTACCGGTCGAGAAACTACCAAAAGAACTATGCTGACCTGATCAAGAGCGTAATGCAGGCAAACAGCTTCGAGATAATTTATGAAACCGAATTCGGGTCCAAGGTGTTTGTCAGCTTTTCCGCACTTGGCCTTACAAAGCAGATCAGGGCTCTTGTGGACGCCTGCCAAGCAGCCTCACCATAAGAAAAGGGCGGGTCGATTGACCCGCCCGAGTTAACTGCTCTGGTCCGGACAGATCAGAACAGACCCTCAATCTGGCCGTTGTCATCCAGCCGGATATGATTTGCGGACGGCACGCGCGGCAGGCCGGGCATGGTCATGATCTCACCGCAGATTGCGACGATGAAGCCGGCGCCGGCAGACAGGCGCACTTCGCGGACCGGCAGGCTGTGGCCTGTAGGTGCGCCGCGCAGCTGCGGATCGGTGGAGAAGGAATACTGGGTCTTGGCCATGCAGACCGGAAGGTCGCCGAAACCGTCGGCTTCCCAGCGCTTGAGCTGATCACGCACGGACTTGTCGGCCAGCACTTCGTCGGCCCGGTAGATCCGCTTGGCGACCGTCTCGATCTTTTCGAACAGGGACAGGCCGTCTTCGTAGAGAGGCGCGAACTGCGCTGCGCCGCTTTCAGCCAGCTCCGAAACGCGTACGGCGAGCTCTTCTGTACCGGCTGAGCCGTTGGCCCAGTGGGTTGCGAGGATTGCGTCGACGCCAAGATCGGCGCAGTAATCCTTGACCGCCTGAACTTCGGCTTC
>JGI12316J14372_10002309_pt1 | contig 20946 bp, 16 predicted proteins | sample MarCyaLeptolynsp_FD_14372 | JGI IMG/M metagenome (IMG submission 14372) | reverse complement strand
CGCTGACCGGCAAGCCGCTGAAAGTGCACGGAACTGGCGAGCAGTCGCGCTGTTTCGGACATGTCTTTGACGTGGTCGAAGCCTTGCTGCGCCTGATGGATACACCGGAAGCCTTTGGCGAGGTCTACAATATCGGCACCGATCAGGAAGTCTCGATCATGGAACTGGCGCAGAAAGTGGTCGCAGCGACGGGGTCGACATCCGAGATCGAGCTGATCCCCTATTCCGATGTCTACCCGGAAGGGTTTGAAGACATGGAGCGCCGTCTCCCGAGCGTCGACAAGCTCCAGGCCGCGATTGATTTCCGGCCGATGAGAACGCTGGACCAGATCATTGCCGACATTGTCGCCGAAAAGCGCGCTGCGCTGAAGCTCGAGGCCAGCTAGACCCATGGCCATTGTTACTCGCCTCGAAAAACTCACCCGCGATGTCGCAACGGTCTTGCTGCCGCTGAGCCTGCGCAAATGGATGCGCAAGCAGCAGCGCCTCCACAAATTGCAATCGGTTCCGGTCGGCAGCGTCGACTTTGGCGGCCTGCGACGACTTTCCCCGATCAGTTCGATCTTCGGGCAAGACCGCGATCTGCTGACAATCGAGCGGTATTACATTGAGGAGTTCCTGGAAAAGCACTCTGATGACGTGAAAGGCCGTTGCCTGGAAATGGGCGACCCGGCCTATATCAACAAGTTTGGTGGCGACAAGGTCACCCAGGCCGATGTGCTCAATTATGTCGAAGGCAATCCGCAGGCGACCATCGTCGCTGACCTGACCGACGCGCCGCACATCCCGGACAATACGTTTGACTGTATCATCATCACGCAGACGCTGCAGATGATCTATGAAGTCGATAAGGCCATTGAAACGCTGTATCGCATCCTCAAGCCTGGCGGTGTGGTCCTTTGCACCTCGCACGGCATGACCCGGGTTGCCCGCCGAGAAGGCGTTGATGACTGGGGCGAGTACTGGCATTTCACGACCCAGTCCAAGCGCCGCCTGTTCCATACCCATTTCCCCAAGGATCATGTCGAGGTTTCGACTGTCGGCAATGTCTTCACCTGTATCTGCAATCTGCACGGCCTGGGCGCCAGCGAGATCGACCCGGCCGAACTCGCCACGCATGATCCCAATTTCGAGATGCTGGTCCTGGTGCGCGCACAGAAGCCACTGGACGCATGACACGCTGGTTCTCAGATCGGGATCATCAGATCCTCACGGCCATCCTGTTGCTGGCTCTGGGACTGCGCATCTGGGGCTTGAACGCCCCGCTCTGGTATGACGAGATCCTCACCATAGAGACCCATCTACGTCTGCCATGGGATGAGATGATGACGTCTTATTCCATGAACCATCATTATCTCTACAGCTTGCAGGCCAAGCTCGTCGCAAGCCTGTTTGGCGAAGCGGCCTGGACGGTGCGCTTGCCAGCCATGCTGTTTGGTGTCGGGTCGATCGCGGCCTTGTGGATGCTCGCCAAGCGGGTTGCGGGCGTGCGCCTGGCGCATATCGCGGCGCTGCTTCTGGCTTTGTCATTTCATCATATCTGGTTCTCACAGAATGCCCGCGGCTACACCGAGCTCGCCTTCTGGAGCACGCTGGGCATGATGTTCTTTCTGGATGGCATGCGTACGCCGAAGCTGAAAACCTGGCTGGCTTATGCCGCCTGCCTGGCACTCGCCATCATGACACATTTGACGGGGTTCTTCTTTTTTGCCGCGCAGGGGCTGATCTGGCTGGCATTCGCAGCGTTGAATGCCCGCCGGCTTGGCCTCATGAGTGATCATATCAAGCTGCCCGCCATCGGTTATCTGGTCGGCGGCGCAGCTGCGCTCGCCTTTTACGCCCCGATCCTCAGCAGCGTCGTCGAGGTCGCCAGTACGGTCAGCGAGACCTCGCAAGTCGACGTCATGCAGGAATACCAGAATCCGCTCTGGTCTGTGCTTGAAGCTTTCCGCACCATTCTGGGCTCACTCGGCCCAATTCTCGGCCTGATTGCCTTTGGAGTGATCGCACTCAGCTTGATTGGCGCCGTGCGTCTGCACCGTCAGAGTCCCTATTTTGCCCCCATTGTCGGACTGCACATCGCGCTGACCATGGCGCTGCTCCTGGCACTTGGCATGCGGATCTGGCCGCGCTTCTTTTTCGTCGATATTGGCTTCTTGATGCTGCTCATCCTCGTCGGCGTTTATGCCGTCTGCGTCTGGGGCCGACAGATCGTCACCTTCGTCCCGGCAAAAGCCGTTTTCCCCGCGGCTGTCGCCGCCATGACCCTTCTGTCGATCGGTCTCGCTTCGCGCAATTACACCGCGCCAAAACAAAACCTGGCCGGGGCCGTGAAATATGTNAGCGCGAGTGTTTCAGACGAAGCACGGGTGTACGGGATTGGCGTCGCCGGCGCCTTCTATAACAGTTTCTACGGCGCAGACTGGCCCGTCGTCGAAACGGAAGACGACCTGGACTCCGCGCTCGCTTCGTCCGGCCCGGTCTATCTGGTCATCGCTTTTCCCAGCCGATCATTCAGAGCCCTGCCCCGAATGGATGACATGGCGGAACGCGGCGAGCTTGAACTCGTTAAACGTTTTCCGGGTACACTCGGCGATGGAAGTGTTTTCATCTTCAAGCGAGCCTAGGCATGAACCTCGTCATCGGATCCGGCCCAGCAGGCGTCTCTGTCGCCATGGCCTTGATTGCGCGCGGGCAGAGCGTGACGCTTCTGGATGGTGGCAAGACCCTCTCGGAATCGCTGCAGCAACGCCAATCCACGCTCGCGAGCAAACCCGCTGCGGACTGGACCGATGAGGAAGAAGCGGCCTGGCAATCTCCGCAGCTCGATAATTCCGGCGATCTCGCCATGCGATTTGGATCGACCCATGCCCAAAACCCGCCGACGGATCTGTTTTCAGCTGAAACGCAATTTGCCGCCCGTTCGTCGCACGCCGTGGGTGGCCTATCGAATGTCTGGGGCGCCGCGGTGCTGCCCTATCGCGAAGAAGACATCCACGCCTGGCCGATCCATGCGTCCGACCTATCGCCGCATTATCAAGCTGTATCGCAATTCATGCCGATATCCGGGGCGCCGTCTGGCGACCTGCAGAGCGTGTTTCCGGCGTTTGACGCCGATGACCTGAAGCCACTTCCATCCGGGCACCAAGCGGCTGCTCTGCTCGATCGACTGATCCGTCAGCGGGACGCGTTGAGCAGCGATGGCATTTCCTTCGGCCCGGCGCGTCTCGCGGTTCGCAATGAATGTCATCTGTGCGGACAGTGTTTGCACGGCTGTCCATGGTCGCTGATCTATTCGGCCGAACAGACGTTGAATCAGCTCAAATCATCAGAGCGCTTCACCTATCAACCCGGTGCGCGCGTCACCGGGCTCGTGACAGATGGCGATGGCTGCCGAGTCCACCTGTCTGACGGAACGGATATCAAAGCGACAAAAGTCTTTATCGCCATGGGCGTTTACGAGACCGCGCGGCTGGTGCTTGGGGCTCAGGCAGACAAACAAGCCCGCCTGGTGATGCAGGATAGTCGACAATTCTTCTTGCCGATGCTGCATCGCTGGTCAGTTGCCGCGGATCCTGCTGCCAAACCCTTGCACACGCTCGCCAAAGTGTTTGTGGAGATCAATAGCGGCGACGTCTCATCCTATCTCACGCATTCGCAGATCTATAGCTGGAACGAGTTTTACGCCCGCGAGATGATCGCCAATTACGGGCGAATGCTGCCTGGCAGCGGGGCCCTCTTCAAAGCTATATCCAAACGTCTGATGGTGGCGCAGACCTTCATTCACTCCGATCATTGTGACCAGGTCGAGCTGCGTCTCGACGAAAAGGCGAACCGGCTCATTCCGACGACCATCACCAATGAACAGATGCAGCCGACCATAAAACGGGCTGTCTCCGCGCTCGCGCGGGGCATGTCAAAAGCCGGCCTGCAAGCCCTGACTTTTGCAAAGCGAATTGAAGGTCCCGGCGCGAGTTTTCACTCAGGCGGAACGCTTCCCATGAGTGCAAATCCGGGTCATCTGCAAACAGATCCTTTCGGTCGTCTGAGCGGGTTCGACAATGTCCACATCGTGGATGCCTCTGTCCTGCCGAGCATCCCGGCCAGCACAATTACATTCACTGTCATGGCCAACGCCCACCGGATCGGCTCGATCGCCTAGGTCACACCGTTTTCGAACGCGCCCGCTTCCAGCGCGCGGGCAAGCTCTGTGTCACCGCGCGCATGGGCGGCTTCGGCCAGCTTCGCACCATAGGCGGCCAGCACCCGGTCCTCACGCCAGCGCTCCTCGAAGCCCTGCCGCGCCAGTTTTCCATGCCGGGTGCGCCAGGTGGCATCAGTCTGGATGGTGGTCATGGCCTCGATCAGGTCACCCTCTGTTTCAAACAGCGCGCCAGCATTGGCGGCCTCGACAATCTCAGGAAATGGCCCAAGGCGGCGGGCGATCACCGGCGTACCGATGCGGAAACTCTCGATCAGGATGATCCCGAATGTCTCGTAACAGACGGACGGAACGATCAGTCCCAGCGCGCCGCGATAATAGGCATTGAGCTCGTCCAGAGACTTGCGCCCGAGAAACTTGATCCGCGGAATGTCTGCTGCGAGGGATTTCAGTTCGTCGGTATAGTCGCCGTCGCCGAGGATGAGCAGGTCGGCATCCGGATATTTGTCGAAGGCGGGAAAAACATCCTGCAAGCCTTTGATCTTCTCCAGCCGCCCGACAAACAGGAAGTAAGGGCGATCATGTTGGGCCGGGTCCGGCAGCGCCGCTTCGTCTATGTCCGGCAGAAAATAGGGCAGCACCGTCATCTCTTTCTTGAGCCCGAACTGTTTGTGCTTCTGTCGTGAGAACTCGCTCTTGGCGATGAGGAGATCAATCTGTTCAAGCTTGCGCTCGAGAAAGCCGGTATAGCGCCAAAGCTGCGGCGGACGCTTGAAGGACAGCGTGCATTTCAGGCATTCGCGCTCTTCGCATAGCGCCTTGTTCTCTTTCCACAGCACATGCATCGGACAGACGAGCCAATGTTCATGCGCTTCGTAGATCTTCAAGGCAGCGCCATAATCAAGCAGGCCCGGACCACCGACGAGCGATGTATTATTGTGCCAGATGATATCGAAATCGCCATCGTCGATAATCTGCTTGATCTTGCCGCCATGAACGAGGGGCCGACCGGTTTGCTGGGTCATCAGATTGGTCATCATCGGCCACCCGGATGACAGCGCGATCTCGGTCACGCCATCGTCCGAATAGGACTTTCCATCCACATCGCCGCCGCCCGTCTGATAGGCGTCCTTGTCATGAACCACGGTGACCTGGTGGCCACGGCGCACCAGAGCCTGGGCCATGCGTTGCACGCCAACCGCATCGCCGCCAAACGAGTAAGGCGGGTAAAAGGTCGTGAACATCAGGATCTTCAAGGCGCGCATGCTCGGTCCCACTCCATCAGCCTGTTCACACTCAAGTTTCGGGCCAAATCTGCAAGCAAAATATTGACCCCTCGCGAAACATTTGAGGACCTCCCGGATATGTGGCAGACAGCGCGTAGGATACTGGCACTTTATTTGCGTCAATTCTGGCGAATCCACGGGAATCCGAGGCGAACTATCGCCCATTTGAGTGAACATGCCGCAGCAAACACAATTATCTGAGGTCGAGGCGCCATTGGCCAACGTGACGGACAAACCGATACGTATCCTGCAATTTTGTTCCACCTTTTACAAAGGTGGCGGAATCCAGACGCATGTGCTCGAGCTTTCACAATGGCTCAAAGATCGCGGGCATCAGATCTGGTTTGCGTCCGAACCCCGTCGGTCCAGCCATGATCCAAACGCGGAGAACTTCATTTCACTGACCATGGCGGATGTTGTGAATGTGGAGGGTCAATTGCCTGGTCGTGTCTTCGCTATGTTTCGCAATGCCCTCCGCCTTCGTAAGGCGATCTCGAAACACAAGTTTGACGTCATCCACGTTCACGAGACGGCCCCTGCCCTGGTCGCGCGCCTGGCCACGCTGGGCAAGAATATCCCGATCATCATGACCTTTCATGGCTCGGCTCCGGAACGGATTCCGAGCGCCGCACGGGTCGCTCAATATTGCGCAGACCTGGTGGCGTCGCCGAGCCGGATCTCGCTGGACTCCCTGATCGAGCACGGCGTGCGACGGGACAAGACCAAAGTGCTGCGCAATGCGATCAAACCGCTGCGCAAGGCTGGCAAGGACACGATCGCTGACTTGCGCGCCCGTTATACAAATGACGGAAAAGGTCAGATCATCTTCAGCCCGTCGCGCCTCGCCCCGCAAAAGGGCATCGACGTCATGATCGAGGTCGCAAAGCGCGTCACGGCGAAACTGCCGGACACACAATTCGTCATCGCCGGCGGCGGGGTCCTGACCGGCACTGTGAATGAGTGGGCCAAAGCCGCAGGCGTGGACAAGAACATGCACTTCCTCGGCGCCATCGATACCGTGCCGGAACATCTGCAAGCCTCGGATCTGTTCCTGCTGACATCGCGCTGGGAAGCGCTACCGATTTCAATTGTCGAAGCGTTCCGGGCCAGCCTGCCCGTGATTGCCACCGATTGCGGCGGCGTTTCGGAGCTCGTGGATGATCAGGTCGGCGCATTGTGCGAGGTCGAAGATGTTGACGGCCTGACCCGCGCCATCCTCGCCCATCTTGAATCAGAGGCATTGCACAAGCAAAAAAGCCAAGGTGCGTTCGACCGCAGTCTCGAAGACCGGTTTGATGTCGAGCATGTTCACAACCAGTTCGAAGCCACCTATCGGGACCTCATCAAGCGCTAGAATGCGCGACGGGTTCAGGATTTGAGAAAATATTGCCGCGCCAGGGCTATCCGGCCCGGCATTACAGCAAAGCTTAGCCCGACATAGATCGCCGCGCCGATCGCGCTGCCAAGCGCAATGGTCGCCACGTCGGACCAGTGCGGCACAAGACGGATCACAAGGATCACGAAGACGGCCATGACCCCACTCGCCAGCGCCGGAGGGATGTGCTGGCGGAGCAGGCTGACAATCGAAACACCTGACAGGCGTGAGACGATGCCAAATCGGATGATCCAGAGCGCCAGGAATGACGCGACAAACCCGTAACAAACCCCGATCAATCCGTAGCCGTGCAAGGCAATCACACAGCCCGCGCCGACCGCAACCTCGGTCCACGCCACCGCAGCCATTGACCCGATTTTGCGCGCCGCGAGGCAGTAGGATTGGTGAATCATCTCAATCGCCAGATAGGCGCCGACCACGCCAATGATGCTCAATGCAGACGCCGCGAGCGACCATTTCTCGCCAAATACGAGCGCAACGACGGGTACGGCCAGAACCGATAGTCCTGTCAACGCGGGAATGGCAATCCAGCCGGACAAGCGGGAGAGTTCGATCAGCAAAGTATCGCTCGGGCGTCCGGCTCTCATTTGCGCGGCAAAAGCCGATTGAGAGACCATGCGCATCGCCGTCGAGACCAGGAATGACGCGATTTCCACCAGTCGCCAGGCGAGCGAGAAGAAACCGAGCACAGTCGGACCAAGCAAGGCCCCAATCAGGGCCATCGGTACTTGTACTCGCGCGATCTGCGCCCCGCGAAGCGCGAGGACTGAGCGGCCAAGCCCGAATATTTCCCGGAATGCACTGACGCTGAAGGACCAGGTTGGACGCCACGAAACCGCCGCCCAGGCAAGCACCGTATTGACGGCCAGCAAGGTCACACGCTGCGCAACGAGCGCCCAGACGCCGTACCCGGCAAGCGCCATCCAGATCGCGACAACCCCGCCGACCACGACACCTGCGACGGCGCGGATTGCCAGGACTTTGAACTGCATGTGCCGGCGCAGCAGGCTCGCAGGCACGGCGCCAAGCGCCACCAGAATGACCGACACGCCAAGATACTGGACCAGCGGGGCCACGATGTCCTGCTTGTACAGCGATGCGATACCATCGGCGCTAAACCACAAGCCGCCGAATAGGATCGCAGAAAATCCCAGCAAGCTGAAAAACACCGCGTCGATGTGCGATTGTTCCTCGTCCGGAGACGCAACCAAATACTCGGTCAGCGTTTCGCGAAGCAGGAATTCGCATAAAATGACGATGGCTGCCGCCATGGCGATGAAGCCGAACGCGTCTACACCCAGAATCCGCGCCAGAATGATGAAGACCAGGACGTTGAAGCCCTGTTCAACCCAATTGCCCATGGCCATCCATGCGATGCTGGCGCCGACCTTTTGGCGATCTTCACTCATTCGACTGGAACTCTCTCAAATCGTCCGGCTGCGAGCCGGGTCGGACCGCTGCAAAAGGGATGCCTGAATCGCTGGCCGGTGTCGAGACACGGGCAAATGCTTCGCCGCCATAAGGGATCGCCTTCAGAGTTCGCAGATTCGATCTTTTTTTCACCCGCGGCGCGAAGAGTGTTGAATGGCGTGTTTCTTGCTGTAATCCCTATACACAGGGACATGTAGAGACACACCGCCATGGGGACGTTGAATATTCAACCTCAGCAAGCAGATACGAGCGACGCCACGCTGCCCGCAATTGGCCTGGAGCTTCTTGAAAAGCTGAAGGCAAAAACCGCCCGCGTCGGCGTTATTGGTCTCGGTTATGTCGGTTTGCCACTGGCCGTAACGGCCGCGACACGTGGCAATCCCGTGATCGGCATTGAAATCAACCCAAACAAGAACAGCCTGCTTGAACAGGGGTCGAGCTATATCGATGCCGTCAGCGACGAAGAGCTGCAGGCGGTGTACGGCAAGACTTTTTCCAGCAGTTCCAATTTTGGCGAGCTCGCCAAGTGCGACGTGATTGTGATCTGCGTACCGACGCCGCTCTCCTCGCATCGCGATCCCGACCTGTCTTATGTCGAGTCCGCCGGGCGCGAGATTGCCGAGCACATGACGCGCGGCGCGCTGATTGTACTGGAATCCACCACCTATCCCGGAACGACGCAGGATATCCTGGTGCCGATCCTGGAGACCAGTGGCCTGAAAGCCGGCGAAGACTTCTTCATGGCCTCCTCGCCTGAGCGCGAGGACCCGGGCAATAAGAGTTTCAACACGTCCACGATCCCCAAGATTGTCGGCGGTGATGGTGAAATGGCATCTTTGTTGGCGCAGCAATTCTATAGCGGCGTTGTTGACCGCGTCGTGCCGGTCTCCTCGACGCGGGCCGCAGAAGCGGTGAAGATCACCGAGAATATCTTCCGCGCGGTAAATATCGGTCTCGTGAACGAGTTGAAGACCATTTATGACGCAATGGGTCTCGATATCTGGGAAATCATTGACGGTGCCGCAACCAAACCGTTTGGCTTCATGCCTTTCTATCCCGGACCAGGCCTTGGCGGGCACTGCATTCCGATCGACCCATTCTACCTGACCTGGAAGGCCCGCGAGCATGATTTGCCGACCAAGTTTGTGGAGCTGGCGGGCGAAGTGAACCAGTCCATGCCGCGCTATGTCGTCCAGCGCACACGCGAAGTCATCGACCGAACGACGGGCAAAGGCCTGTCCAGCGCGAAAATCCTGGTGATCGGCGTCGCTTACAAGAAAAATGTCGCGGATATGCGCGAAAGCCCGGCGCTGCGCATGCTCGAATATTTCGAAGCAGCAGGCGCCACCGTCGACTTTTACGATCCAATGGTGCCGTTCATCCCGAAGAATGATGAGCACCCGGCTCTGGAAGGTCGTAAGTCCGTCCCGGAAAGCGCCGTGACATCGACCGAGTATGAAGCCGTCATCATTGCCACGGACCATGACAAGGTCGATTATGCGAAACTGTGCGAGGCGGGTGTTCCGATCATCGACACGCGCAATGTTATGGAACGCAACAATCTGTCGATGGACAATGTCACCAAGGCCTAGGAATAGGCGACCGGTCTGACAAATCCGCGAATGGCGCGTAAGGCGCGGCGTAGCGCCAGATACAACCCACCTTTGCCATCCAGGAAATCCTGCCAGCGGCGCAGGTCCTGATAATAGAACATCTCGAGACGCGGCAGGTCATAGATATTGCTGCGGCGCGTGGCGATGCCGTGCTCCACCCCGACAGACAGATCATAGAATCGGGCGATCTGTTCCAGTGCGCTCGGACTCACCTGCCCATAAGGCGGCGCAAAATGAGAACTGGTCTTGTTGAGCTCCGTTTCGAGATCCNATTTCGATCCGGCGATTTCATCTGAAAGTTCCTCGCCATCAAGNGTGCTCAGCGCGAGGTGGTGACGTCCNTGNNGGGCGATATCGACCAGCGACTTGTCGAGCGTCTGCAGCGCCGGCCAGTCGAGTAGCGGGCGCTGTCCGTCATGTCCGCCATACCAGTCTTCATAACCGCCCGTCTTCCGGGTCGGCACAAAGAGCGTGCTCGGAAAGGCGCAAGCCTCCAGCACCGGATGGGCATGGTCCTTGAAGTCGACAAAGCCATCATCAAACGTGATCGCCATGGACTTTTCCGGCAGCTCGCGCTCACCGCGGTGCCACGCGGCTACGGCCTCAAGCGAGACGACCTGATAATCGCTCTCGGCGAGCTTTGACATCATGGATTTGAACGTTTCCGGCGCAATTGAGGTCGGCCCACCCGCATCAGAGATGGAGTGGAACATCAGGATGGGAACTTGCGTCGCCGGTTTGCTCATTTCTAATCTTCTACAACGTGCGTCTCGAACTCTTCGCGCAGCTCGGCCCAGCGCGTGCGGTCGAACTTCCCGGTCTCGTCCAGGCAGCTCACGGCTCCATATGCCATAGACAACGCGTGGTGTGTATTGTCATGCGCGAACAGGCCCTGGCGTCCAAAGGTCAGAACGTTCTCCAGGCTGGACACCCACTTATCCATGACGGCGAAATTGTCGGCATAGGTACGGTTATAGACCGGATAGGCGTATGGCAGGCGACGGGTTTCGACCGTCACCGTATTGGCGGTCAGCGACAGACCTGCAGCCTTGATCCATTCGCGCATCTTCTCGCCAAGCGCTTCATTGGAGAGGTCCCAATGCTCGTCGCCCGGATCGGCCGGCAGCTCAGCGCAAAGAACCGTACGTCCTTTCGGTTCGGCGGTTGCGGAATAATTCTTGGGCTCCGACATGCGCGACATCGGAATCGCCGCCTCAGGGAAGTAATGAGCGTCATATTCTGTGAACTGGTCTGTATCGAGCACCAGATAGATCAGGATCATGCCGCGATACTCGATCTTCTCGGCTGCCGCTTTGACCTCGGCCGGGACGGCGTCACCCGCGGCTCGAATGAGCGTGGAGATCGGCAATGTCGACCAGATCTTGTCCGGCGAGCTGGTCTGCAAACCCGACGGTGTCTCGACCGTCATCTCTGTCACGCGATTGCCCTCAAGTTTCAGGCCGACGACTTTCGAGTTCAGCGCGATGCTGGCCCCCGACGCCTCGGCCGCGCCGGCAAATCCGGTACAAATCTGGCCGAAGCCTTCTTTCGGATAAAAGAACTTGCCCGTGGTCGGCGACTTAAGGCCCGGGAGCTGACCAAAGATCTTCTTCAGCAGCTTGGGCAAGGAACTGCCAGAGACCCGACGCTGTGCCAGGGTCGTGGCGAGTTCATCCGGATCCTTGCCCCAGAGTTTGCGCACATAAGGGAAATAGAAGCTTTCGCACATGGTCTTGCCGAGGCCGCCGAGCAGCACGGTCTTGAAGGTCGGATCATCCGTCTTCGGCGCACGAAGCTTGGCCGTCAGGGCGTCAAAGAAGAGCGAGAAGGCAAACGGGATCGGCAACCGTGTGGCGAGATCAAACGGTTTCAGCGGGAAGTGAATCCATGACTTGCGCAGCCGAATGCGGCCATGCCGCGGTCGCAGCAATAGGTCATCGCCCAGGATGTCCTTGATATGACCCATAATCTCAGGGTCGGTGACGGGGTGCAGGCGGTGGCTGCCATAATCGACGCGAATGCCTTCAACATCGAAGCTCGCAGCATTGCCGCCGACTATCGCGGCGCCTTCATGCAGGGTCACGTCGAACCCGGTCTCCTGACGCAGCTTCCAAGCCGCGCCAAGACCCGCGGGTCCGCCGCCGAGCACAGCAATGCTGTGCGCTTGTCCCTGAACCCCTTGTTCCGTATCAGCCATGCTGTGTCCTAATCTACTGAGCGCCTTCAGGCGCCGATTTAAATTTTCCCGACCAAGCCTGCACTGCGAGGCCGACCAGGCCGGTTGAAATCAGAATTGTCTGCCAGACGAATCCGACAGCGATGACGACCGGCGACTCGAATGCGAAACCGGTAAAAATGGCTGCCAGGCTCGCCTCTCGAACGCCAAGACCACCAAGGCTGATTGGCAGTGTCGCAATCAATTTTGCCAGCGGCCAGGCGAGGAGCCAGATGCCAATATTGGTCGGTCCTTGCATGCTCCACGCCAAGACGACATTGAGCAAAACAAACCCCGTTTGAACCGTGATAGAGAGGATCGCGCAAACCAGAATTCGGATCCGATGCTCTGCCATATAATGCGCAATTTCCGCGGCCAATTCTCCGATTTTCCCACGGCCCGCCATTTGTGCTTCGACCCACCGGGCGAGCGGCGGCAGGATCAAAAAAGCAATCACGGCAAGCCCGAGGATCGCGCCAGATATTGCTTGCAGCCAGATCCCCGTCTGCCCGGCCGATCCGAGCAGGGTCGCGCCAAAAGCGGCAATCAGAACCAGTCCGCCAACATCGATCAGACGATCCAGGATGGAGCCTGTGACGAGTTTGGACCGGGACGTCACCTTGCGCGACAGGATGGCAGCGCGCGCGACATCGCCGCCGGCAACGCCTGGCAATGCGATATTGGCGGCCAGGCCGGCAAAATGCGCTTTGACGATGTCTGGAAACGGCAGTTTCTGTCCGACCAGCAGTCCCCATTTGTAAGATGCAAGGACATGCCCGGTCAGGAAGCCAATAAGCACCCCGCACCAGACGAGGGGATTTGTCCGCGTGATGCCGGCCCAGATATCTTCAACCGAGACAAAATGAAAAATCACCGCCAGAATGATGGCGGTGACCAGCAGCTTCAATCCGGTGGCGAGATAAGGCCGAGCCTTCTTCGTCTGTGGCGAGGCGTCCGTTGTCATGGTCCGATCGCTCTGCTCTCTCGCATTTACTTGAAGTGGAGACGGGAAATCATGTCGGCAATCAAACCGAGCGACCAGACAACCAGGGCTGCCAGCATCGCGAAGACCGCACTTTCAGACAGGTTCATCTGGAAAATGTCGTAGACCCCTTTTGCCGCTCCGAGCGCGAACAATAACGCACCGAATGGCAGGAAGACGCGTAATGGGTGGAACAGGACGATAATTCGAACAACCAGCAGCATGAAGCGGAAGAAATCGGTCGGACGAATCTTGGAATGACCCACACGCTTGGCGTACGTGATCGGCGTATAGACAACCCGGAGGTTCGAGCAGATCATGCACAATGTACTGGTCGTACTGAACGAGAATCCGTCCGGCATCAGACCGAGGAAGCGTTCAATCGACTCGCGACGGAAAACGCGAAGACCAGAGTTCAGATCCGGAATTTTCCGTTGCGCGAGGATGTTTGCGAGCTTGTTGAGCACCCATTTGGCGGGCTTGCGCACCAGCGGCACGCCCGTCATGGCGGCGCCTCGATTGCCAACAATCATGTCAGCCGTTTCGCACATTTCCAGCATTTCCGGGATCTTCTCAGCCGGGTAGGTCCCGTCCGCATCTATGATCGCCACGAAATGCGATTTTGAGTTCACAATTCCGGTCTTCAGGGAGTGGCCGTAACCAACATTCTCATCCTTGCGAATGACGCGAGCAACGGTTTCCACCGCCTTCTCATAAGTCCCGTCGGTCGAGCCATCGTCGACGACGACGATTTCCGCATCCAAGCCCGCGGATTTGATCATCTCATCCAGCTGCTCGATGGTCGGCACAATGGCGTTGACTTCATTATATGCGGGAACGACGATCGACAGATCGTAGACACGCTCAACGGGTCGTTTCTTGGCCTTCACCGGTGTGTCCTCATTGACCATAGCTGTCATCTTGTTCCCCAATCAGATCCTTGAAATTGCTTCGCAGCAAGACCCGTACCAAGCTTGATTGCTCTCAGGCCGCCTCGCGCTGCATTCATAAGCAATGACGAAGTAAGACTTCCCTAATCTGGCACCGGCCGTTTCGGCCCGTGCATTATTTGATCGCGACAAATCCCTCAAAGCAGATGTGCTTGAAGATCGTCATCTGGTCCACAAAACCGGCTCGCTTCAGCAGATCTGTATTCCCGGCCGTCGAGAACGGCTCAAGAATGCCCTTCAGGCTGCCCGTCTTTGACAGGATCTCTTCAGCAGAGAACCCCTGTTCGGTCTTGAAGTCGTTATACAGCGCCGACATCATATCCTGGAACCGCGCGTCCGGGCCACGGACTTTCTCGAACATGATGAATGCGCCACCCCAGTTCAGGGATTCATAGATCTTGTCGAAAATATCCTGACGATAGCGCGGCGGGATGAATTGCATCGTATAGTAAGAGATGATCAGATCGGATTTTTCGAGGTCGAACAGGCGAACGTCATCGACCAGAAGCTCAATATTCTTGACGCCCTTGCAATGCGACTTGGCCTTGGTGATCATCGGCTTCTCAGTGTCGATACCGATCCAGCGTGCTTGTTTGCGGCTGCTATGCCGGGTCGCCAGTTTGCGCAGCAATTCGCCAGTCGAAACCCCCAACTCGTAAACGGTACTGTCATCGTGGACGAAATAATCACTGAACTTGCAGACCAGATCATGGCCTTCTTCATACATCGGCACCGATTGGCGAATGTGCTCAACAAATGTATCTGCGACGTCGCCGCCAAATGACCAATTGGCGTTGCCTGCCTCGATGTCGTGACCGACTTTCATAGTCCCCGTCTCCTATTTACTGCGCCCCACAACGCAAACTCTATGCCAATCAACCTCATCCAAGCAAGCGACTGCATATTGATTACGCCTCGGCAAAAACTGTCGGATTGAGCAGTATCGCGGCAAGTGTGATCAGAATATTCGCAGAGACGCCGGAAACCGACCTCTTTTTTGCCGATTGCGACGATTTGGATAGCCGAAACATTGGCACAGGTCTTGCTTTTGTCGTGGGGACGAAAGAGATATGTCTGTATCAAAGGGGACATTCGAAGATGGACGGGACTCCCGTAGGCGCAGAAACGCTGCCCACCGAAGATGACAGAGGCGACAGCCGGACAACCGTTGCGATCATTGGCGGCGGACCGGCTGGTCTGACCGCGGCCTATGAGCTGCAACGCAATTCTACCGACTATAAACCGGTTGTGTTTGAAGCCGATAAGCTGGTCGGCGGAATTTCCCGAACAGAATCTCATAATGGCTATCGGTTCGATATTGGCGGCCACCGCTTCTTCACCAAAGTGACTGAAGTCGAGGAGGTCTGGCATGAGATCCTGACCGATGATTTCATCACGCGCCCGCGCAAGAGCCGCATTTTCTATCGCGGCAAGTATTATGATTATCCTCTGAAGATCACCAATGCGCTGCTGAATATTGGTTTGATCGAGTCCATCCGCGTCGGCCTCAGCTATGTCAAAGCCCAGCTGTTTCCAGCCAAGCCCGAAGAGACCTTCGAGCAATGGGTATCCAACCGGTTCGGCAAGCGGCTGTTCCAGCACTTCTTCGAGACCTACACAGAAAAAGTATGGGGCATCCCCTGCTCAGAGATTCGCGCGGACTGGGCCGCGCAGCGGATCAAGAACCTGTCCCTGATGAAAGCCGTCTGGAATGCCCTGACCGGCGCCAATGACACAGCCAGCCTGATCGAGGAGTTTGAATATCCTCGCCTTGGCCCCGGCATGATGTGGGAAAAAGCAGCCGAGCTGATCGGAGACAAAGGCGGCGAAGTCCGCATGGAAGAATGGGTCAGCCGCGTCTTCATGGACGGCAATCGCGTCACCGAGATCGAAGTGATCCGGGAAGTTGCGGGTGAGCGCACGCCATATCGTGTCTCAGCTGATCACTTCATCAACACGATGCCCGTTCGTGAACTGATTCACTGCATGGATCCGCCCCCTCCGCAACATGTCATCGACGCTGCGGACAAGCTGAAATATCGCGACTTCCTGATTGTCACGCTGGTCCTGGATCATCCGGATCCGTTCGATGACAATTGGATCTATATTCACAGCCCGGAAGTGAAAGTCGGCCGCATCCAGAATTTCCGCGCCTGGTCGCCAGAGATGTTACCTAACCAGGATAATGCCTCTATCGGGATGGAATTTTTCTGCCACGAGGGCGATGGNCTCTGGGCCTCGAGCGANGAAGACCTGATNAAGCAGGCATCGGAAGAGCTGGAATTCCTGGGCCTGGCATCNAAGGACAGNGTCATNGATGGCTGTGTGATNCGTCAGAAAAAAGCCTACCCCGTCTATGACGCGATCTACAAAGAAGCCTTGGACACGATCAAGGACTGGATCCTGACCCTCGAAAATTTCCAGACGGTTGGTCGCAACGGCATGCACCGATACAACAATCAGGATCACTCCATGCTGACAGCTATGCTGGCGTCCAAAATCATCATGGGCGAGGAGCACGACATCTGGAATGTCAATGTCGAGCGCTCCTATCATGAGGAAATGCAGGTCAGCAAAAAGGCCCCCGTGAAGGCGGACTAGCGACGAAAACGGGCGCGTTATTGGCGTGAGATTTTCAGTTTCATTCGTTTCGAATCAGGCGGCCAGGTGCCGCCTTTTTCATGTCGCTCATCTCAGCGACGAAAACCGAAAAATTGCCTTGATTTCAGGCTTAACAAGGCGTTAATGTGAGGTTCGGTGGCAAGCCGATACGTCTGGCGTGGGAATTGCAGTCAGAGGTTGAAGCTAAGTGCAGGTTGCGTCTGCATTGGGGACCAAACCACCGGCCGTACAGAACGTGCGTTGTATAGTGAGGGGACAGAATTGGTTACACAGAAGGTCAACCACGGCACTGCCGAGAGCATTTGCGTCATCGTGCCGGCTTATGAAGCAGCGCATTATCTGGAGAAATCTCTCCCGCCTTTGATCAAGCTGCGCGATGCAGGCGCCGTGGCCGACGTCATCGTCGTTGATGATTGCTCTCCAAATCCGGAAACGGCTGAAACAGCGAAACGTCTTGGGGCCTCCGTCATTCATGCGAGCAAGAATGGCGGCCCCGGTGCCGCGCGAAATCTGGCGGCAACCAAGACCGATTGCGGCCTGCTCTGGTTTGTCGATGCCGACGTCGTGGTGCACCCGGAATCGGTCGCTCGTATCCCGATCGCATTTGCCGACTCTGCTGTGCACGCCATGTTCGGTTCCTATGACGAAAATCCCCCGGCGCCCGGATTTGCATCTCAGTACAAGAACCTGATGCACCGCTATTATCATATGAATTCCAGCCGTGAGGCGACAACCTTCTGGTCGGGCTGCGGAGTTGTCCGCCGCGACGCGTTTCTGCGCCTGAACGGCTTTGATATTGAGCAATTCACCAAGCCTTCGATCGAGGATATCGAGCTTGGCTATCGCATCCGCGCGGCGGGTGGACGGATTGTGCTCGACCCGGAACTGCTCTGCACGCACCTGAAAGAATGGTCGCTGCGCGAAGTCGTTCTGACCGATGTGCTGAAGCGCGCCGTGCCATGGTCGAGACTGATCGCGACGCGCGAAATGCCGGAAAACAACCTCAACGTTTCCACACCAGAGCGCGTTCGCGCGGGTATTGCGGGCCTTTGGGCGCTGTCCATCCTGTTCGCGATGACAGGCCTGCTCTGGCCACATGGTGCGATGACGTTCATGGCCATGACCATCATCATGATCGGCGCGAACTGGCGTCTGCTGAGCTTCTTTACGCGCCGCAAGGGCTTGCCGTTCGGCCTCGCCGCACTGGCATTTCATCAGGTGTACTACATCTACAGCGCGGTGACCTTCAGCTTGGTCAATCTCCGACACCGTCCCTATTCGCGCGGCGAAGTGTCAGCATCCTGATTCCCAATCGCTTTAGCAGGTAGATTGCACGCTCATGGCTGCATCTGAGAGGGCCATTCCGATTTGTCTTGGATTCGTGCCCGGAGTTTGTAAGAGATTAGTCCTTTGCCACTGCGGTCGGAGAAAATAAGGATGAGCTATCTGGAGCAGATTCCGGGATACGATCGCCTGCAGGCCTTCTACAAAGCCATCCGTTGGTCACATCTTATCCTGGCCGCCGTTGCATTTGGCATTCTGCTTCGCCTGATTCATTTCGGATTCGGACGCATGCTATGGCTGGACGAGGCGACCATCGCCATCAATTTCATTGTGCGTGATGGTACCGACTATTTCCAGGCGCTTGAGTTCCGACAGATCGCGCCGCCGATCTGGATGATCATCTCAGACGGAATGTGGAGCTTTACGGGCAGCCTGGAATATGGCGCGCGACTGCCATCGCTGCTGGCGGGGCTGACCGCCTTTGTCCTGTTCTGGCGATTGATCCGCGAACGCTTTTCTTCACCCATCGTTCTGATCGCGGTCTTCGTTTTCGCCTTCTCCTACATGCCGGTCTACTATTCGGCCGAGGTGAAACCGTACATTTTCGATCTGCTGTTCAGCACGATTGTCCTGATCCACTGCGACTGCTTGAGACGGATGATTGGTCAATCACTGACACGCTCTGGCTGGCTGTGACCTTGATCGCGGCCAGCTGCCTCGCCATGGGCGCGCCCATGATCATCGGTGGATTTGGCGGTTTGCTCGGCCTCAAGGCGCTAACAGAGCGACGCTGGGCCGTGGTTGGCATCCTGGTGGTCAGCGGATTGATTGCGGCCTTGATTTATGCCGTCCCTGCCCTTTCCGCCTTCCAGTCGCAAATTGAGCAGTCCGGCTTGGATCAGGGCGGTATGGGAGAGTTTTTCAATCGTCACTTCGCACCTTTCCCGCCCACCAGTCTCGGCGACCTGGCTTGGTATTTCGAGATTATTCAGGACACGTTGACGCCAATGGTCGGGCGGGAATCGAACTTCGCCTATTTCGTTCTGATGCTGTTCGGAGCCGTGGTTGTGATCCGGCAATCGCTCCGGAAGTTTGCCTTTATCGTCGCACCGCTTGTGGTTGGACTCGCGATGTCGGCGGCTCAAGTCTATCCGATCATGTCGAGACTGGCGCTGTACGCTTATCCCATTTTCCTTCTGCTCGCGGCATTTGCGCTNGAGAAACTGATCTCCGAACTGCCACGACGCGTGAACTGGGTGGTTTTCGCTTCTATTCTGTTGATGAGTATCGGATCGGTAACCTGGCACCGCTACTATAACACGTTCAATCCAACCGCCTCGGACAAGGACATGACCGAGGAGATGCGGACGATTGCGGACAGCATTCGTCCGGATGAAATTCTGGTCGTATCGGCCTGGTCTCTGCCCGCATTCTTGCTCTACCGCCAGGCCTTCGAACTCGACCAGGTCAACTGGACGGTCGCCGACCGCGCCGCCTGTTTCTTCGAGCCCCCCATCGATCTGCAGACGCGAGGTCGGGTTTGGTACCTCAGAGGCCCGTTTGACGGACCCGGCCCAAATCGGACGGTCTCAACTTATGACTTGATCCTGCAGGACGCCCCCCTTCGAATGGATGTAAAAACCATTGATAATCGTCTCGACCGTCTGCGGATGGCAGACCCGGACACACCGACCGAAGATGATGCAGGATGCCCAGTTCGAATAGTTGAGGAAAATCTCCTTCTCGGCGGACGCGCTCCATTGCAGTACGTGCCCTGAAGCGGTTAAAAGCCGGCGACGCGCTCAACCATCCATATGGTGCCTGAAACACCGATCAGATACGCCGCCGCGGTCTTGCCAAGCCCCAGGCGTGCTCGCCCAAACTGAGTGATCAACCAAGCCGCCGCGAGCAGCGCCAGTACAAACAGAACCTGCCCCAGTTCGACGCCGAGATTGAACAGCAGCAGCGCCCAAACCTCTTGATTGGCGGGCAATCCAATCTCCGAGAGTGCACCCGCAAATCCAAATCCATGGACAAGTCCAAAGCCGAACGCGATCACCCATGGAAACTCAGCCGTCAGAGACCGTCCACCGCGTTGCACAGTAATCGCCTCTCGGGCCAACAGGATGAGGCTTAGCGCAATGACCGCCTCAACCGGCGGACCGGGCAAGGTCACGCCGGCCAGAGTCGACAGGCCGAGCGTGATCGAATGAGCGACCGTGAACGCTGTCACCGTCAGCAACAATTGCGAGATCCGCACCAATAGACAGAGCCCGAGCACAAACAGGAGATGATCGTATCCGAAAATAATATGATCCACGCCAATCCGGAGATAGGCAAACAGAGGGGCGCCTGGTGCCTCGCCGCCAAGTTCGAACGTCGCCGCTGCAGGCTTGAGCACGACGGAGATCTGGCTTCCGTCTAACCAGCGGATCTGCAGGAACACGTCGGTCAACGTCCGGTCGAGCCCCTCAATCCGAATTTCGCCCTGATCCAAATCGCAGCTCAGCGTCCAGCGCGATACCACAGCGCCGCGCGCCGCCTCGAGCCGCATCGGAGATGCTGCGCAACCTTCAGGAAAAAGCGGGTCGAGTTTTAGTCGTCGCCCGTCTTTCAGGGGCTGTTTCCAGATCACATCGAATTGGCCGGCTTCTGTTTCGGTCAATTCCAGGAAGGCCGGATTGACCTCATGCGCGTTCGCGTGCGGCACAAGGCCTGCCAGCCAAAGCAAAGCGGCGAGAAGCGAAAGCCGCAGGCTCAATTCGCTTCTGCGCCTTCGATCACGATCTCGTACTTCTCGACAATGGCACGGATCTCCTCGGCAGAGCGTCGACGTTGCTCATGATCAATCCAGTCCTGGGCAACGGCGGACCTCACGTCTTCAAGGCTCGGCATGCGGGCCTCGGTCCTTTGAGTGATCCGGACGAGATGCCCGCCAAGCGCCGACTCTACCGGGCCCTGCCACTGGCCGTCATCGGCGAATTCCAGTGCGCCGAGCTCTGTCG
>JGI12316J14372_10002290_pt1 | contig 21060 bp, 18 predicted proteins | sample MarCyaLeptolynsp_FD_14372 | JGI IMG/M metagenome (IMG submission 14372) | reverse complement strand
AGCCGCGCCATATCCTTTGACGTGGTGACCAGTTGAAGGCCTTCTTTTTCAGCCTCGGTCAAAAGCGCGCGCGCGTCGGCTTCGGTATATTGATGATGGTCGCCGAACTCGCGGGTCTTTCGAACCTGGTAGCCAAGGCTCTTAAGCGATCCGAAAAACTTTTCGGGGCGCCCAATGCCGGCAAATGCAAAAAGTTTCGCACCTTCGAGATCGGCGTTCGGCTGCGCACGCGCGTGGGCATGAACGATCGGCAATCCCTTGCGTCCCGCCAGGTGGACCGCTTCCTCTGCTGCATCACCGTCACCGACAAGCACAAGGCAGTCCGTCTTGACGATCTGCTTCAGGGCGGGTGCCCTCAACGGTCCGGCCGGGACACAAAAACCGTTGCCGAAGCCTGTCGCACAGTCGACCAGCACGAGGTTCAGGTCCTTGGTCAGCGACGGATTTTGAAACCCGTCATCCATCAGTAGCACGTCGATCTCCAGGTCTTCGGCAAGTTTCGCCCCGGCTGGCCGGTCCGACGAAACAACGACCGGCCCATGCTGCACCAGCAAAAGCGCCTCGTCGCCAACGTGGTTGGCTCCGTGGACGGACGGATCGACCTGCAGAGGCCCCCTTTCCCGTCCGCCATAGCCACGCAGCAAAAAACCGGGCTTATGGCCGTCTTCGCGCAAGAGACCCGCCAGTTCGATTGCAAAGGGTGTTTTTCCTGTGCCGCCAACGACAAAGTTTCCGATGCAAATCACCGGCAGCGCGCTCTTGAACTTCGGCTTGGTAAACATTCTCCGGCCGGAGATGGTCCCGTAGAGCCAGCCGATTGGAAACAGCAAAACGGCTAGCAGCGACCGTTGCGGTTGCCACCAGAAATCAGGAGATTTGCTCATCCTCCGCCTCCGCTGAGCGGACGTTGCGCGCATCGCCCAGGTAGGGCTGGAGCAGTTCCCGTGTCTTGGCCAGCGCACCGCGCCCCGCCTCGACGAGTGCCCTGGCCTTGTCGGCCTGAACCCTGACCTCTTCAGGGGCTTGCAGCAAAAGACCTACACGTTCCGCCAGATCCGCCGGCTCGGCGACGCGAAGTGCTGCGCCGCTGTTCCAGAAATCCTTATAGACGGCGCGCGCGTTGGCAACATTCGGGCCGGAAACCAGCGCGGACCCTGCCAAAGCCGCCTCGAGCGGATTGTGCCCGCCCGCATCGTTGAAGGATCCACCCAGGAAGGTGACCGGCGCCAAACGATAGTAAAGCCCCATTTCTCCGAGCGTATCGCCCAGATAGACCTGCGTCGCCGGTTCGATCTCCAAGTCCGCGCTGCGCCGTACAAGGCTCAAGCCGCGCCCGGTTGCGAGGTCTTGAATGTCCGGTGCACGCGCCGGGTGCCGAGGCACCATCACGAGCAACAGATCGGGATAGTCCTGCCTCAAGCGGTCGTATGCATCCAGGACAATCTCGTCTTCACCTGGATGCGTGAGCGCTGCGAGCCAGACCGCGCGATCGCCGATTTGTGACTTCAGTCTTGCAAGTTCCGCTTCGTCTGCGGCCGGTTCAGGCGCATCGAATTTCAGGTTCCCGGGCACTTCAATTTCTGTGCATCCAAGGTCGGCGAACCGGTTGGCATCCGGCTGGCTTTGCGCAAGTACCAGGTCCAGGCAGCGGAAAACGTACCGGGATGTCGCAGGTATGCGGGCCCAATTGTTTCGGGAACTGTCCGAGAGCCTGCCATTCAACAGGACGAACGGTGTTTTTCGAACGTTCATTTCGACAAACAGGCACGGCCAGATCTCGGACTCGACCACCATTGCAAGATCAGGAGACCAATGGTCCAGAAAACGAGCCCAATGCGCCGGGGCATCGTAGGGAGCGAACTGATGGATCGCCCCATGCGGCAAGCGTTTTTCGGCAAGTTCGGAAGCTGTCACGGTTACCGTCGTCAGCAGAACCTTGTGGCCTTCCTCAACAAGAAGCGTAATCAGCGGCAAAATCGACGTTGTCTCGCCGACGCTTGCAGCATGGATCCAAACAAGCTTTCCTTCCGGCCGCGTGCTTACCGGCTTGCCGAAACGTTCCCCCTTCCGCGCCACCAGTTCCTTGCCGGATCTGCTCCTCAGCCAGAAAAGCAGGCTGAACAGAGGTGCCGCCAGGCGGGCCAGACCACGGTAAAGACGCAGGAGAAGGGGACGTTGTTCAGCCATCTGACCTGCCGACAAGTTCATAGGCGTGCCTGGTGGCTGCATTAAGGCCATCTTCGACTTGTTGTCTGAAACCTTCCAATGCCTCGTCTTCCGTGTCGGCGGGCACCCAGATCAAGTCGCCGACGGCAATGCTGCCGCGACCAAATGGCAGGTTCACGCTTGCCTTGTCCCAGCTGTTGAGCTCAATGCTGCGGCTTGTCGCGACCGCGACCGGCAGGATTGGACGTCCGGAGTGCTTTGCCAGTTGAACAATGCCTTCTCCAGCCTTCCGCGCCGGTCCCTTGGGAACGTCCGCTGTCATGGCAATGCTGTAGCCGTCGCGCAGCGCCTTGACGGCTTCTATGAAGCCTCGCATGCCGCCGCGCTTGCGGATCTGGCGCGCATTTTTGCCGCCAGACGCCCGGATGAGCCCAAGCCCGAATTTGCTCGCGGCAATCGCATTCACTTCCCCGTCCGCAGACCTGGAGATCATGACCTTGGCAGGCCACTCCCTCGGTTTGGCAAACGGCACCATGAAATGCTGGCCGTGCCACATCGCCACGATGACGGGCAACTGTTTCTCGGTTTCATCGTGCACGCCGTCAGGTTTCACAACGAAGCGGTTGGTGTGGTAAACCAGCTTGAGGTAACCGGCGAGCGCGGAGCCGATGCCTGCGAGAACCCAGGGGTGGCGACCGAGGCGTTTGATCATTGTTCTTATCGCCTGAGTTTCTTTCTCGTTACGCTGCCGTTTCCGGATCCAGCAGGCGGTGCATATGAACGATGAAGTACCGCATATGCGCATTGTCGACTGTCGCCTGCGCCTTGGCCTTCCAGGCCTTGTAGGCTTCCGCGTAGTTCGGATAGATGCCGACAATATCGAGCTGATCCAGATCGCGGAACGTCAGGCCTTCGGGCGATTCCAGCTCGCCGCCAAAGACCAGGTGCAACAACTGTTTCGGGGCGTCAGTATCGCTCATCGGTATCCTCGCTATGTTTTACGCCGTGCCGGCGACGTTTGAAGCAAATCTGCGAGCACGGTGCGCACAGGTCCTATAAGCTCGCTTGAAGCGGCAATCAATGCCGAGTGACCGGTGCGAACACGATTATAAATCAGCTCGTTTCCGGAGAGATCCGTCAACATTCCGCCTGCCTCGTGCACCAGGAGGTCCGCTGCCGCGAGATCCCAGTCGCTCGGGCCTCCGCGGGCAACCCCGACATCTGAGGACCCTGCAGCCACGGTCACGAGCCGATAGGCCAATGACCGGAATATTTCCGCTTTTTCGAACCCGGCGGCAATCACATCTATATTCGAAACAATCGAATGCGGCCCCGAAAGGGTCGCACCTTCCACCGTTCGTTGACCGGACACCCGTATCTTGTTGCCGTTCAATGATGCCCCCCCGCCGCGTTGGGCAACAAACATTTCCTCGCGCCGCGGACAATAGACGCACCCGGCAACCGGACGTCCGTCTTCAACCACCGCAACCGAAACCGTCCACTCGTCTCCCCCCGCCAGAAACGCGCGCGTTCCGTCAATCGGATCGACAATGAAGACCCGCCGGAAATTCAACCTTTCCTTGTTGTCGGCGGTTTCCTCCGAAAGCCAGCCATAGTTAGGCCGAGCGCCCAGCAGCCGGTCGGCGAGGAACCGGTCGACAGCAATATCGGCTTCCGATACGGGTGATTTGTTACCTTTGAACCAGGTTTCGAGCCCTTGCCCAAAGTAACTCATCGCAAGCGCACCAGCCTGGCGCGCCGTCGTCTCCAGAAGTTCAACGTCCGCTGAAAGAGGCCGATCGTATGTGTCCTGATCAGTTTCCGGCAAGCGCCATTCCTTCAATCATGACGGAGGGCGTTGCTGCGGAGTAGCGGTTGTCGAGGTCGCTGCCGGGCACAAGGCGCTGAAACATGTCATTCAGATTGCCAGCGATGGTAATTTCACTGACGGGCTCAACGATTTCACCATTTTCGAACCAGAAGCCGGCGGCGCCGCGGGAATAATCGCCGGTAATGCCGTTTACACCATGGCCGATAAGATCGGTGACAAGCAATCCGCTGCCGGTTTCGGCCATTAGTTCTTCCATCGATTTTTCGCCCGGCATCAGGGTGATATTGGTTGCCCCCGGCGAGGTTCCGCTGCCGCTGCGATGCGCACGGGCGTTCGGTTTCAATCCGAGTTCGCGCGCCGAAGCACCGTCCAGGAACCAGTGTTGCAGAACGCCGTCCTCGATCATGTTCAGGACCGAGGCAGCCGTTCCCTCACCATCGAAGGGGCGGGTCGCAGCACCGCGGCGCTTGAAGGGATCGTCGACAACCTGAATACCGGGCGCAAAAATCGGCTCGCCCATGCGATCCTTGAGAAAACTGGTCTTGCGGGCAACCGACGCCCCATTGATGGCGCCGGACAGGTGGCCGAGAATGCTGCGAGCCGCCCGCGACTCGTAAATCACATTGGTCGTGCGCGTGGACAGCTTCTGCGGGTTGAGACGGCGAACCGTGCGTTCGCCCGCACGGCGGCCGATCTCCGCAGGCGCATCGAGATCTTCGAAGTAGGTTCGGCTGTCGAAATCGTAGTCACGCTCCATCGCGGTCCCGTCCCCGGCCACCGCTGTCATGGACATACCGTAGCGGGACGTCATATAGGCGCCCTGAAATCCGTGACTGGTGGCGAGCACAACACCTGCCAAGCGCCAGGACGCGCCGGCACCGCCAGACTTGCTGACGCCTTTGACTGCAAGCCCGGCAGCTTCCGCTTCAAGCGCAATCTCTGCCAGCTCGTCTGCGGTCAGTTCCTTGGTATCGAGAAGCTCAAGCGACGGCAGATCCCGGACAAGCAAGTCAGGATCGGCCAGACCCGCATAAGGATCTTCAGGCGCGACCTTGGCCATCGCAACGGCCCGTTCTGCCAGCGTGTCCGGATCATCGAGCTGATTTGCGGAGACGGCCGCAGTCCGTCCACCGACAAACACGCGCAGGGTAACGTCGTCGCCTTCCGCACGCTCGGTCTCTTCGACCTGCCCCTCCCGGACATCGACCGACAGGGAGACGCCTGTCACCGCGACAGCGTCACAGGCATCCGCCCCGGCCTTGCCGGCCGCTTCAACGAGGCGCACAGCGCGCGACTGCAATTCACTTTGATCAATCAATTCCGACATAAATTCCGCCTCGATGGGTCTGTTGCTTCCGCCCCGCTCCGGTTGTTTACGCCCAGCGCCCGGGCTCCGCAACAATTTGCGGTGAAACAAAGGCGAGACGTCTTTGTCAGCCCATTGATCGGGCTTTGGAATTCCTGCACCGGCCCATTTTCGCCACAGGCATGAACGAGACGTAAGCGTCGTGATTACTTTCCAGTAACCCTCTTTAAAATCACAGTTTTTTAACTCTATCTCTTAAGTGGTTCACGACCATTCTCCGGTACCTTCAGGTGCATCAAGAGGCCAAAAGGCCCGACGGAGAGTCATTTGAGACGTCAAACAGAACAACAGGCAGCAGCGGCAACCGGGAATACTGCAGAGACAATACTGCACCCCGGTTGCTTGCCGGTGCAATTTGAGCAAAGACTCGAATCCCGTCCTGGAACTCCTTCCTTTCCTGCAGAGATTTTTCTGGACCAGAACCGCGCCGTCATCAAACGCCGGGTTGCGGGCGTACCGGTCAGGGTCGTTGTCCCGGCCAGCGGATTTGACGGTGTCATGGTCCGCGTGACACCCGGCCAGGTTCCGGGTGAAATTGTCGCCGCGCTGATCCTGAAACATCCGGACAGCGCCCTGTCGATCAAACTGGCAGAAACCGCAAATTCAGACGATCTGGCGGTTCTTTGGAGCCGTTGGGCACAGACACTGCAATTGCCGATGCTGGTTTGTGATCTGGGCGGTCAGGTCAAGCCGATCGATGCCTTCAGCGCCAATCCGGCGGCCAAGCCTGCACCGCGCCGCAAGATGCGCCTGCTGACGGGTCGCCGCCCGCGCTTTTTAAACAAGCGTGCCGCCGCACGCCTTCCCGAGCGCCCGCTGAACTTTGCGCACGAACGGGAAATCATCGCCCGTACCTGAGCAAAGCTGCCGGCGGTTACAGCCACCCGATAAACGCATCCAGAACAAAGCCTGCGAACAGGATCCAGCCGTAAGTCGTGTTGGACCGGAACAGTTTCAGGCACTGGTCGCTGTCATCGATGTCGAGCACAACGACCTGCCAGGCAAGATGAACACCCCCGGCGAGAATGCCGACAAATGCAAGAGGTCCGGCGTCTGCAAACATGGCCGCCAGGGAGAAAAGCACGGTCGCCAGCGCATACAGGACGATCAGCGCCGGCTTCGTGCGATCGCCGAACAGGCGTGCGGTTGACTTCACGCCGACAAGGGCATCGTCTTCCTTGTCCTGGTGCGCATAGATCGTGTCATAGCCGATCGTCCAGCAAATGCCGCCTGCATAGAGCAGCATCGGCGTTGCGGCGAGCGCTCCGAATTCAGCAGCCCAGCCCATGAAAGCCCCCCACGAAAACGCAAAGCCCAGGAAAAGCTGCGGCCAATCGGTGAAGCGCTTCATGAACGGATAAATCGCGACGGGGAACAGGGCCGCAATACCGAGTGCTATTGAAAACAAATTGAACTGCAAGAGCACGGCTAACCCAACCAGGGCCTGGGCCACCAGAAAAATCCTTGCCTGGTTCTTGGTCACCTGGCCGGCAGGAATTGGCCGCGAACGCGTGCGTTCGACTTGGGCGTCAATATCCACGTCCACAAGGTCGTTATAGGTGCATCCGGCACCGCGCATCGCAACAGCGCCGACAAAGAACAGAACAAGATGCAAGGGATTGGGCCAGCCGTTTCCAGCGGCAATCGCCGCGAGCGCGGCCGACCACCAGCAGGGCCACAACAACAGCCACCAGCCAATAGGCCGCTCCCACCTTGCAAGACGAGCATAAGGGCGCATGGCGGCAGGCAGTTTTGTGTCGACCCAATGCCGTTTGACAGCATCGGCGACTGGCCCGGTATCCTTCGTGGAAAAAAACATCTTGCGCCCTCTGTGACTTCGGACCTTCTACAAAAATTCGAGATGGAATCCATCCCGCAAATCACTTTAGTCTCGCCGATGTGGGCCTCATCCAGGGTATCCTTGGCCAACCGTTCCGGAGCACACCGTGATTTTACCACCCAATCGTTCGAGCGCTCTTCTCGTCGCCATCGTTTTAGGCGTGTCGAGCGTTGCGGCCGTATCGTCAGCACAAAATCCGCCTTCGCCACCGCCGCGTCCAGATGACGCTTCGCCGCCCCCAAGGCCCGGTGACGCGCCACCACCACCCCGCGCGGGTGATCGCGCGCCTCCGCCCAAACCGGCAAGCGGTGGACGGGAGCTTAACGAGAGCAGCCCGAACACCCAGGGCACGCACAGCGTCACTGGCGAAGTTTGGGCCGACAACTGGTTCAAGCTTTACATCAACGGTGCACCGCTGATCGAAGACAGCGTTCCGATCACCACCGAACGATCCTTCAACGCGGAAAGGTTTGCGTTCCAAACCGACTATCCGATGGCAATCGCCTTCGAATTCCGCGATTTCATGGAAAACAGCACCGGTCTGGAATATATCGGGACACGTCGTCAGCAGATGGGCGACGGCGGTGCAATTGCCCAATTCAGGGACGTTGCGACGGGTAAACTTCTGGCGGCAACCGGTTCCGACTGGCGCTGCATTACGGTGCAGTCCGCCCCTCAAGACCGATCGTGCGAACGGGAAAGCAATCCCGCGACCTCGCTGGCCAATTGCGCCGAAACGCTCACACCGGTTTCCGGCGACTGGATGACACCGGGCTTCGATGACAGCGCATGGCCCGGCGCGACTGTGCATAGCGCGTCGGCGGTGAGACCGAGGGGTGGCTACGATCAGGTCAAATGGGACCCTGCTGCAAAACTCATCTGGGGGCCGGACCTTCAGAAGGACAATATCGTGTACTGCCGGATCACGGTCGGCGGATAACACCTCGTCCGTCTCCCCGGAGACCAAATCTCCGGGGAAAACACCTCCTAAAAGATCCAGATCTCCAGTCATCGCATTCGCCCAATTGCGGCAGCAGGTTGCTCGTGTTAGACCGCGCATCTGCAAGGCTGACCGCCCTAAAGTCAGCGATATGGACCGTTTGAAGAGATCGGCGATAGATGAAACTCCTGCTTATCGGATCCGGCGGGCGCGAGCACGCCCTGGCCTGGGCATTGGCGAAATCTCCTAAACTCACCAAGCTATATGCAGCACCGGGGAACGCCGGCATCGCCGAGGTGGCAGATCTTTCCGATATCAATGTGTCCGACCATGACGAGGTGATCGGCTTTTGCCGGGACATGGGGATTGACCTTGTCGTGGTTGGTCCCGAAGCCCCTCTTGTTGCCGGGATTGTTGACGACCTGGAGGCTGCCGGCATCAAGGTGTTCGGACCCAGCAAGGCCGCAGCGCAACTGGAGGGCTCCAAGGCCTTTACAAAAGGCGTTTGCGACGAGGCGGATATACCGACTGCCGGATACGGCCGTTTTTCCGACCGCGACTCCGCCCTTGCTCACGTAAATGAGAAAGGCGCACCGATTGTCGTCAAGGCCGATGGTCTTGCAGCGGGAAAGGGTGTTGTGGTCGCACTCACCGCACAAGAGGCTGTAGATGCTGTAAACGACTGTTTCGAAGGCACTTTCGGCGACGCCGGGGCTGAAGTCGTCATCGAGGAGTTTCTGCGCGGCGAGGAAGCCAGTTTCTTTGTCCTATCAGATGGCGAAAATGTCTTGCCGCTTGCCACGGCTCAGGACCACAAGCGCGCCTTTGACGGCGATGAAGGGCCGAACACGGGGGGCATGGGCGCCTACTCCCCCGCACCGGTCCTGACCGACGAACTTGTTGCGCGCGTGATGAACGAGATCATCGAACCGACGATCAAAACCCTGGCGCAGCGCGGAACACCGTTTAAAGGCGTCTTGTATGCCGGTCTGATGATAACTGCCGACGGCCCCAAGCTGATCGAGTACAACACCCGCTTCGGCGATCCGGAATGCCAGGTGCTTGTGATGCGCCTCAAAAGCGACTTGCTGGAGCTTATTCTTGCCAGTGTCCAAGGACGGTTGGCAGACACGACTGCGGAATGGCACGAGGACGTGGCGCTGTCTGTGGTCATGGCGACGAAGGGTTATCCATCCGGCTACGAAAAGGGCAGCGAAATCAAAGGACTGGATGAACTCCGCTCCGAAATTCTTGAGGTCTTTCATGCGGGAACCAAGCAAGAGAGTGGCCGTATCCTGGCCAATGGTGGCCGGGTTCTAAATGTCACCGCGCTAGGCCAAACGGTCGCTGATGCCAGAGAACAGGCTTACGCCGCAATCGAGAAGATCGACTGGCCGGAGGGATTTTGCCGCAGCGACATCGGATGGCGTGCCATTGTACGCGAACGGTCTGAACAATAACTGACTGTCCCGCGTCAGAGCGCAATCGAAGGTTCGCTTCGGCTGATCTGACAATTTCAGCTTGGCAGTGCTCAAGACGTGCAGCTAGTGTTCTCCCGGCAACGACCTCGGGAGAGCAGCTTGAGCACGGAATTGCCGGATCTTTATCCTGGATTTGAGACCAGGGTCGTCGACGTAAGGGGCATGCGCCTCTTTTGCCGGATCGGCGGCTCCGGTCTGCCACTTCTTCTGCTGCATGGTTATCCGCAATCCCATGTGATCTGGCACAAGTTCGCGCCCGAGCTTGCCAAACACTTCAAGCTGATCATGCCGGATCTGCCGGGTTACGGTAATTCGTCCATCCCCCCGATCCGCGCCGACTACGCCAATTACTCAAAGCGGGCGATGGCAACAGCGATGCTTGACATGATGCGGGCCCTTGGCCACCGGGAGTTTTACCTGGCCGGCCACGATCGCGGCGGTCGGGTCGGATATCGCCTTGCGCTCGATCATCCGGAGGCGGTCCTAAAGCTGGCCGTTCTCGATATCCTGCCGACATCGGATTACTGGGACCGGCTCGATCGCGAATTCGGGCTCGCCGTCTATCACTGGATGTTCCTCGCCCAGCCATTTCCGTTTCCGGAAAAGATGATTGCTGCTGCGCCAATACGGTTTCTGGAACACACACTGGCAGGCTGGACTGCGGAAAAGAGCCTCGACTGCTTTACCGATGAAGCGCTTGCACATACGCGCGACTGGTTTTGCGAGCCGGACCGGATTTCAGCTACCTGCGAGGACTATCGGGCGGGCGCCACGCTTGATTACGAGCACGACAAGACCGACAGGGAGGCAGGAAAGACCATAAAGGCCGACCTGCTCGCGATTTGGGGTGACAAGGGAATTGCAACGAAGGTCGACGACCCGCTTGCAATCTGGCGCACCTGGTGTCCGCATGCGCAGGGCGCTGCCCTTTCCTGCGGTCATTTTCTACCCGAGGAAGCCCCACACGAAACCTGTGAAGCTTTGCGAAGGTTTTTTGGCTCTTGATCTTGCCTGCTCGAATGATCTCGAGAAATGCAAAACAAGGTTAACGAATTGATTTTCCGCTCTCGGCCACGCCTTAAACTTTCATGACTTAGTAATTGATTGCTTAATACCAATTCAGGCGACCATTCAATCCAATTTAACTATTCGTCTTTATTAAAGAAATCGGCGATGAATGCTTTCACCTCAACGTTGTACCGCTCTTTTGGACAACGCACCGAAAGCAGGTCATGCCGATTGGTTCGCGGCTTCGGCTGCCGGGGGTATTTGTGCTGGGCATGGGCGAGAAAGGTCCGGGGAATCGGGAGAACCTGCGGGGTGAAGAACCGCGCCGGGAACAATCCACTCGTCTTCTCGACACCCTCGTGGCGAAGCTTTGCCCGGACGATTCCAAGTTCGAAAGACCCCTCAGGATTGTCTTTCTTTCCTTTCTTGCGCTCACGGTCTGCGTTCTGACTGTCCAGAACTTTGTTTCGGAATACCGGAATTTGCGGGAACCTCAGGACGTGATCGTCAAAACCGCAGAGCGACTGTTGCTGCAGCAAAAGGCGCTCGGGTCCGAGACACTGGACGAGATTGTCAAAACAATCGGTTCGAACAGCGAGCTTCAGGACGCGATCCGCGAAAGAAATCATCAGAAAATCAAACAGATTGCCGACAGCCAGCTTTCCCTCAGGTTCGACAGCCTCAACATTGAAGAGTTTTCAATCTATGCGGCGAACAGGGAACGCGTTTACCCCGCTGAAGGCACATCTCCCCTGGAAGCGCCCGGAACGGCATTCAAGTCAGACATGACTGAAGCCTTTTGAGCCGGACCAACGGTATTGAATTCGGACCGGACAATCGCTTCGTTGTTAGTGTCTTCCGGCCCTGGGTCTCGGACGGTCAGCTTCTTGGATATCTGAAACTTGCGATCGGTATCGAGCGATCGCTTGCGCTCGCCAGTGCTGCGGTCGACGCCCAGATCGTGAAGATATGCGAAGTGCCTGCGACGGAAACCGGTCAAACCGAAGCAGCCAGTTACAAGGTTCTGGGAAATCTTGCGCCGACAGGTTTCAATCTCGACGTTTTCACAACGGATGGCACAAACCTTACGAAAATCAGCCCATTCTACCTGCAAGACGGCAAGGTCTTCATGGTGCGCGACTTGCCGATCGCCATTTCGCAGCGAGATCGCGTATCCAGACTTCTGCTGGTCAAGGACATCACCCAAAACGTTTGGGCGTCTCTCAATGGTATCTTGATCTCGATCCTTGCCGGGACCGGACTGACGCTCATCGCCTGGGCAGTCATCCATCGCCTCCTCACACGCTTGCAGTCATCTGTCCTCGTGACGCGCACACGCTTGGAAGCCGAGGTGCGCAACCAAACGGAAAAACTGGAGCAAAACGCAGCCAAGCTCCTCGAAGCCCAGCGCATTGCCACCGTCGGCAGCTGGGAGCGGGATGTTGTCACCAACGAGGTCAACGCGACGGAAGAGTATTTCCGGATCATGAATATCCCGGCCGATCTGCCGTCGGAGAAAATCATCGAACGGGTCTATGCTCAAATTCCCGAAAATGAGGGACAGGCCGCAAAGCTGATGGTTCAACGTGCCATCGACACGTGCAGTGAATTCGACTTTGAGCACTCACTCGTTCCGGACAACGGCCCTGCCCGCTCACTGCACATCCGTGGTTACGTTCTTGCCGGTCCGGACGGAAAAGCCTCCAAGGTTGTCGGCACCGTTCACGACATTACCGACCGCACCGAGGCGGAACGGAAGAACAATCTTCTCGCCAAGATTTTGGAATCGTCGCTGAACGAGATCTACATCCTGGATGCGCAGACATTCCGCTTTGAACACGCCAACAGGTGCGCGCTCAGCAATCTCGGCTATGGGATCGGCGACTTCAAGTCGCTGCATCTTTGGGACATCAACCCGATCTACAATGAGGAAACGATCCGGCGTCAGGTCAGACCGCTTCAGAACGGCGAGCTTGAGGGCGTTGCGGCTGAGTGTTTGCACAAACGCAAGGACGGTTCCGAATATCCCGTGGATTTGCGCATCCAGTTGCTCCGGGACGCGGATCAGGACCTTTATGTCATCATCGCAAACGATGTGACCGAGAGAGTTCTGAGGGAAACCGAAACACGGGAGGCACGGGTCCGTGCGGAGCGTCTGGCCTATTTTGACCCTCTTACCAAGCTCTCCAATCGCGCCGGATGCCAGCGGGATGCAAAGTCCCGCTTCGCCAAAGAAGATAAACCGGCCTTTTTGGTGCATGTCGACATGGACAACTTCAAGCGCGTGAACGATACGCTTGGGCACCTTGCCGGCGATTATTGCCTTGAAGAAACCGGACGCAGGCTGCGTGAAGTGTCGCGTGGGCTCGGCACACCCTACCGGTGGGGCGGTGACGAGTTTGTCATTATCGCGGAATCCGGCAAATCCGACCCGAATGAGCTTTGCGAGCGCGCGCGCCGTCTCATGCGTATGCCGATGGAGTTCAACGGAACCAAATTCTGGCCGACCGTCAGCATGGGCATTGCCCTGTGTCCCGAAGACGCTCTCAACTTCGAAGACCTGCTCTTCAACGCGGACCTGGCGCTGTATCAGTCGAAGGAAAACGGCAAGGACCGCTTCACCTTCTTCAGAAAAGACATGAAGACGGACAGCGAGACGGAAGCAAGGATCGAGCGCGAGCTTCAGGACGCGGTCAAGAACCACCAGTTCTTCATGGTGTTCCAACCCCAGGTCAATCTGCGGTCACAAACCGTGACGGGCATCGAAGCCTTGATCCGGTGGGACCATCCGGAACGCGGGATCATTTCGCCTGCCGACTTTCTGCCGATTGTCGAAAAGACCAGCCTTGCACCCGTCTTGGGCGAGATCATCATCGACAGGGCACTTACAGCGGCGCGCTACTGGCTGGATCAGGGACTCGAGTTCGGCCGGATCTGCGTGAACGTGTCACCCGCCCACCTTGCCTCGGGCTTGCTTGTCGATCACTTCAAGGCGGCAATGTCGAAACACCGCATCGAACCGCACATGGTGACGGCAGAAGTGCTTGAATCGGTATTCCTGAGCGACAACCGGTCAGGACATCTTGAAGCGCTGCGAGAACTCTTTGAACTCGGCGTTCACATCGAACTGGATGATTTCGGCACGGGATACGCCTCGCTGACGCATGTGGCGGATCTGCCGATCAACGGCCTGAAAATCGACCGTTCCTTTACGGCTCAGATGATCGAGGATGCCAAGAAAGAAGCGGTCGTCAACCAGCTCATCCACCTTGCGCGCTCGCTCAACATCTCAATCGTTTGCGAAGGTGTCGAAACGGAAGCGCAATATGACCGCCTGCGCATGATGGGCGACTTCTCAATTCAGGGCTTCCTGATTGCAGAGCCGATGACGCTCGACCGGATGACCGACTGGATGACAGAGACGTCCGACGATCTTTACTTCGTCGTGTGACCCGCCCGGAGGCCACCCTGCGCCTGACTGCCCCAGGATTAAGCTTGTTCCCTATCAGTTCTTGGAATTGAGCCCTCCGGTCCCCATCTGCCAGGAACACTGATTAATCCAGGGTACGGACAGAAATGGCTCTGCCTCTTACTTCTTCTCATGACAGTCCGCGTATTGGCCTTGCACTTGGCGGCGGCGGCGCGCGAGGTTTAGCGCATATCCCGGTCCTTGAGGCACTCGACGACATGGGGCTCAAACCGGTCCAGATTTCTGGAACGTCGATCGGTGCGATCCTCGGAGCAGCGTATGCAAGCGGACGGAGCGGTGAGGAGATCCGGCAAATCGCACTGGAAATATTCGCTGACCGGAACAGCGTTCTGTCCAGGGTGTGGCAGCTGCGGCCACGGCGCTTTACCGAAATGTTCCGGCCCGGTCTCGTCCAGTTTGATCCCGAACGCGTTCTGGAGGTTTTCGTCGCCGACTATCTTCCCAATCGTTTCGAGGACCTGGAAATTCCACTGCGCCTTCTGGCGACGGACTTTTTCGGTTGCACGGAGGTGGATTTCGAATCCGGCCCGCTTCTGCCGGCTCTCGCAGCGTCGATTGCAATCCCGGCCCTGTTTCGTCCTGTGCGCCACGGAGACCGCTTTCTTGTGGATGGGGGTGTCGTCAATCCGCTCCCGTTCGAGGGCATGCGTGCCAATTGTGACATCGTCATCGCCGTCGATGTTGTGGGCGCGCCGGTTCCAAGGCCCGAGAAGTCCGACATCAACATGCTGGATTCCCTCTTCGGCTCCGCACAGATCCTCATGCAGACCATCACAACTCAAAAACTCAAGATGGAACAACCGGATATTCTGGTTCGTCCGCCCCATGACACCGTCCGGGTTCTCGACTTCATGAAAGCAGAAAAAATTCTGGACCGGGCTGAATCCTTGCGAACAACAACAAGAGAACAACTAACTAGATTGATAAAAGAGCCCGTAGAGATCACCTGATTGTGATCTAAGTAAATTTGTCCAGATAGCCCGTTTATATTGGGCTCGTTTTTGAAATTAATAAACTTTTAATAAAATCCTGAAATCCTATTCTTGATATTTTAGGGATGGACCAATGCGGACTTCGGGATCTACAGACTTGGAGAATTGCCCGGTATCTGAAGACCTGCTCAAGCGGTTGCTGGACGCAACACTCTCCGCGGGCTCGGACCTTGGCGCCCAATTGCCTGAACCACAGCGCGCGGCGCTGGCAGTCTATTGCTACCGCAGGTCTCATTTGCGCCGTCTGGGTCTTTCCCTTGCCGCCCTTTGCAGCCGTTCTGCGCTGATGATGGAAGCCGGGCACGCCGGTGAACTCATCCACGTACAGGCTCAGGCCGGCGTCATGCATGACACTGACACTGCGAGCCGCCCCAAGGGAACGCGCGCACCTGTCAGCCTGCACGTGGTCTAACAGAGCAATTCGGGGCAGGTCCTTCCTCCCTCCTGCCCCCACCTGCGGCAACCGCCTCCGCACCGATCTGCGCTGGCCGGTTGCCTTTTCTTTCGATTTTCCTCGCGAGACGGGAAGAATCCCGCAATTGGCACGTGTCGCAGCCGATCCGGCTTGCCGTGGGCGATCTGGCCGCTAATATCCCATAGAGGACCAGCAACAGGATCATGGCATCATGGCTTTCGCCGTTTCCGCCCTCGTCAAGGCCCTCAAAAGGGTATTCAGCCGCCGGCAAACCGCTGCAGTCGCAATCGGGTTGACGGCGATGGTTACGGCGGCACCGGCTCACGCCATCTGCCAGCTGATTGCCGAGGCGCCTTACAAGTCGCCTCAACCCGGTCAGGCGCGCGTGTGGAACGCGCAACTGGAGGCGGGGCAGATACAGATCCGCTATATCGGCCATTCGACTTTCGAGCTTGAGACGCCCGGTGGCGTGCGCATCGCGACCGACTATAACGACATTTACCGGCCGTTTCTGACGCCAACAGTCGCGACGATGAACGGCGCCCACTCAACCCACTATTCCTTGGCCCCTGATCCGGAAATAGAACACCTGCTTTACGGATGGAACCCCAACGGCGGACCGATGGACCACGATCTCACGGTCGAAGACGTCCGCATCCGCAATATCCAGACAAACATCCGCGGTTGGGACGGCGAGACCCGGCGCCTCGGCAATTCCATTTTCATATTCGAGATCGCAGACCTGTGCGTCGCGCATCTCGGCCATCTGCATCACAGGTTGACGAAGGAAGACCTGACACGGCTTGGCCAGATCGATATCGTGTTCGCCGCGATCGACAATTCATCGACACTGCGCCTAGACAGTCTCATGGATGTTCTGGGGAACATCGGGCCTGCCATGGTTATCCCGATGCATTTCCACTTTGCGGGCGCCCTGGATGCATTTATGGGCCGTGCGACAGAAGCCGGTTACACGATCGTCAGGGCGGAAATTCCGAAACTTGTGGTCAGCCGGGCCAGCCTTCCAGCGAAACCAACCGTTTACATTATGATGCCGGGTGGTGCGTGACCCTGCCGTTTCAAGCTCCGGCTTCAAACCTCAGAAAGATAACCTGGCTATCTCCCGCGCGGCGGCGGTCGACTTCTGAAAAACCGCCGGGTAATTCCACGTCAGTATTGGAACGCTCTTCGAGAACGCAGGTCGCACCCGGCTTGAGCCAGTTGCCCGCTGCAGCCGAGACAAGAGCCTTTTCGCCCAATCCCTTGCCGTAAGGCGGGTCGGCGAAAACGAGGTCGAACGGATCAATTGTGCCCGTGGGTCCAAGCCGGGTCGCGTCTCGGCGAAAAATCTTCGCGACCCCGTTCAGTCCGAGCGTCTCCATGTTGCGGCGGATGACACCGCGGGCTTCGACGCTCTCTTCGATGAATGTGCAATGGCGGGCACCACGGCTGAGCGCTTCAAAACCAAGTGCCCCGGTTCCGGCGAAAAGGTCCAGAACCCGTGCATCCTCGACTTCCACATCGAGGCCATGCGCCAGGATATTGAATATCGTCTCACGCAAACGGTCGCTTGTTGGCCGTGTCGCCTGTGACTTCGGCGTGGCGAGTGCCGTGCCCTTGAAGCGACCGGCGACAATTCTCACGAGCGGTTGCCGCCGCGCGGACGCCCGCCACGGTCAGGTCTCTCGCTGCGGTCCTGACTGCCACGCCCGGTCCGGCTCTCCTGCTGCTTGTCTTCCACAAGGCCGTCTTCACTCCAGATCCGGCGCTGAGGCGCCTGCCGCTCTTCTGCGAAATCCTTGCGCGGCTTCGGATTTGAGGTCATGCGGAAGCGGGAACGCGGCGAAACCTTTTCCTGCCTGGGTCCCGCGTTTTTTCGCTTTGACTGCTTCTCGTCAGAGCGTGTGGCTTTTGCAGCCTTGCGGCGATCGGTCTCGGACTTGCCTTCGCGCGCCGTCAGCCATTTTCCCTGGGCTGCCTCGCGACCGGCCGACTTGCGCGCGGGACCTTTCCCGCTGCCCTGCCGGCTTTCCCGCGCCTTTTTCGGCTTGTCCTGCTGCGGTTGATGAAAGATCGGCGCATCAAAATCCGCGCCGGCTTCACGGGCCAGCGTTTCACCGAGCTGATCCCGCAGGATCCGTCCACGGATTTCCCTGACATCGCCCTCCGGCAGGTCCATCAACTGGAAGGGGCCGTAGGAAATCCGGATAAGCCGGTTTACCGTGAGGCCGAGATGTTCAAGAACCCGTTTGACCTCGCGGTTCTTGCCTTCGCGAAGGCCGACGGTGATCCAGACATTGCCGCCCTGCTCCTTGTCGAGCGTGGCCTCGATCGCACCGTACAAAACCCCGTCTATGGCAATGCCGTCCGCAAGGCCGTCAAGATCAGCCTGGGCAATCTTGCCGAATGCGCGCACGCGGTAGCGACGCAGCCAGCCTGTCGAGGGAAGTTCAAGCACACGAGCCAGTCCACCATCGTTCGTGAGCAGCAGCAGCCCCTCGGTGTTGATGTCCAGCCTGCCAACTGTCAGCACGCGCGGAAGCTCGTCGGGAAGCTTCTGGAATACGGTCGGCCTGCCTTCCGGGTCCTTGTTTGTCGTCACCAGCCCGCGGGGCTTGTGATAAAGCCAGAGGCGCGTGCGCTCTCTCGTCGGCAACGGCTCTCCGTCAACAAGCACCTTGTCGTTGCCCGTAACAGTGATCGCCGGTGTCGTCAGAACCTTGCCATTCAGCTCAACCCGTCCATTCTCGATCCAGGTTTCCGCCTCCCGGCGTGAGCAAAGACCCGCGCGTGCCATGACCTTGGCGATGCGTTCGCCGCGCTCGGCCGCATCGTCGCGAGGCTGGTTTGCAGGTGCCGGTCCCGCTTTCTTAGCAGCCGGCGGACCGGACCGCTTCTTGTCCGGCATAGATTTCGTGCGCCCGCGGCCTCTTGGCGTTTCAGGGCGTCTCGGAGATGATTTTCCTGTCGTCATGGGGGCGTCATAGCAGAGCTTGGCGGTTTCGGAAATCGCTTGTTGCCGCCCAATTCTGCAAGGGAGCTCTTTTCCTGGCGCATGGCGCGTGCGAAACAGGAACGCGAACCGACACGTAGCCATCTTAATTAAGCACAGGCATGACCGCTAACCGTCCCCCATCCGATCAGGTCTCCTTCATGAGCATCGCCCTTGAAGAGGCGGAAGCAGCAGCTGCAAGGAACGAGGTGCCCGTCGGTGCCGTGATCGTCAAGGATGGAGACATTCTAACGCGTGACGGCAACCGGACGCTGGAACTGAACGATCCGACCGCGCATGCCGAAATTCTGGTCATCCGGGCAGCCTGCGCCAAGCTAGACTCCCAGCGGCTGACCGGATGCGATCTTTATGTGACGCTCGAACCCTGCCCCATGTGCGCCGGCGCCATATCTTTTGCCCGCATCAGGCGGCTTTATTACGGTGCCGGCGACGAAAAGGGAGGCGGGGTCGATCATGGCACCCGGTTCTTTTTCCAGGCAAGCTGCCACCATGCGCCAGAGGTCTATTCCGGAATAGGCGAAACAGACTCCGCAAAACTGCTGAAAAGTTTTTTCTCCACCAGGCGGTGATGACGGTCTCACGTTGCGCAAAAGCAACATCGACCGGGAATTGACCGCCGCAAGGATGCTGAGATCGGTTTCCGTTAGCAATTTGTCATTCACCGCTTCCATAGTTGTGTCAGGGGCCATTGCGCAACTAAGGAGCAAGCCATGATTCGCTATTCTGTGCTCGGAGCCGTCACCGGTCTTATTGCCGCTGCCACTCCGCTCCAGGCCGCTGACCTGCCGGTAGCGCCGGAGCCCGTCGATTACCTGCGGATCTGCGACGCTTACGGTGCGCGCTTCTATTACATCCCGGGCACCGAGACGTGTCTGCGCGTGCGCGGCCGGGTCCGCACCGAATTCCGCGTCCGGAACTTCGGTGAGGCGCAAAACAGCTGGGGTGACCGTGACACCGACGGCTACCAGATGCGCTCCCGCGCTTATGTCTATCTCGATGCAAGGACCGCGACCCAATTCGGCACGCTGCGGGCCTTCTCCGAAATCTACATGCAGCAAACCAATCAGAGAGCCGATTTCGAAATCGACAACGCCTTCATCCAGTGGGGCGGCCTGACGATGGGTTTCACGAATTCCAATTTCGATTTCTTCACCGGCTATGCCTTTGACGTCCAGATCGAGAGCTACTCGGATCAATCGATCAACCAGGTCGCCTATACGTACGCATTCGGTGACGGCTTCAACGCAACGATTGCCGTTGAGGACCGTTCCAACCGTGAATTGGGCATCGCCTTGAATGGCAGCACGCTTGACTACGGTGGAACCCGCATGCCGGACATCGTAGGCGCGCTCGGACTCAGCCAGGCGTGGGGCAGTGCCCAGGTCATGGGTGCCCTGCATCAGGTCTATCCGAACGCGGTCTACAACGGCACAACCGGCAGCTCGGAGGACGAACTCGGCTTTGCCGTCGGTGCTGGTGTTGAACTCAACTTCGGCGGTCTTGCCAACGGTGGCCGCGTTGCCCTTCAGGGCGTCTATACGGACGGTGCCAGCTCATATGGCTCCACCGGCTGGATCAGCCAGATCACGGATGCCGTGTGGGACGGCAACAGCACCGAAACGACCAAAACCTGGAACGTCTCCGGGGGTGTCAGCCTCGGGGTGACCGACACGGTCGAGGTCAATCTCGAGGGTGGTTATCACACCGTCGACGCTGGTACGGATGCTTACGATTTCACGCAATGGAGCGTGACGGGCAACGTAGTCTGGGAGCCGTACTCCGGTTTCATCATCGGACCGGAGCTTCAGTATCGGGATCTCGACTTCAACTCGGCCTCAGGCCTCGACGATACCTACCAGCTCGTCGGTACAATCCGGATGCAGAAGTCCTTCTAGGGTCGGACCAAACGCTCCGGGTCTCGGTATGAACCATAGTGACCCGGAGCTTTGTTTTCAGGGTTGAATTTCGGCCCAGTTCTCCTGAACCGAGTTCCAAAGGCCCCTCTTCCACAAATCGCCATGGCCGGCGCCTTCCAAGATCAGCAGCTCCTTGGGCTCCGGCGCGATCTCGAACAGCCTGCGGCCGTGCTCGACGGGAATGACCCTGTCTTCCGTTCCGTGAATGACCAGGACTGGCGCTTCGACACTTGCGATGCGGTCACGCGTCTTCATCGGGTCTTTCATCAGAAGGTTAACGGGGAGCCATGGATATTGCTCTGCTGCCATGTCGACGAGCGCCGTGTAAGGCGCTTCCAGCACCAGAAGCCCGACATCGGGACGGACAGCGGCAACTGCAGTTGCGATGCCGGTTCCCAGGCTCTCGCCATGGACAATCACGGGCGCTCCTGATGCCGACAACGTGTCGTACACCTCGAGCGCGTCCGAGATCAGTGCAGCTTCGGAGGGACTTCCCTCACTCCCGGCATAGCCGCGATGGGTCGGCGCATAAAGGCCATAGCCGCTGTCGAGGATCTGCCGGAACCGTTCCGAACGGTTGGACAAATTGCTGGAGTTGCCGT
>JGI12316J14372_10002284_pt2 | contig 21082 bp, 17 predicted proteins | sample MarCyaLeptolynsp_FD_14372 | JGI IMG/M metagenome (IMG submission 14372) | reverse complement strand
CTCGTGTACCAGTCTGCTTCTTCGCTGATCTTGAAAGCCCATGGGCATAGGTGAACGGAAACGCGGCTGCATCAAGCGCTCCACGCTGGAACGCGGTAGACGTTTCTCCGGCTGGCAACGTCTGGCGGGTTGCTCCGAGCTTTTCCATCGCTGAACCCAGACCGCCACCGGCACGCACGCGAAGGCCTTCCCAGCCCTCAAGCGTTTTCGGCGCATCGCCCTTGCCGAGAATTTCGTATTGCGGCAGCAATCCGGAGACGTAGGGAATGGCATTCCATTTTTCCATGTCGGCGATCAGTGCCGGATGCTCGAACATTTTCGAACGGACATATTTGTCCACTTGCGGGTCGCCAAGCGGCAGGAACGGCAGGGAGAACACCATGAAGGCCGGGTTCTTGCCGGGGTGATAGAAATTGCAGAACGCAGCGCCTTCAAAAGCGTTCAGTTTCAGGCCATCGAGGTTCTCGCGTGCCCCGGAAAGCTGACCGCCATAGAAGATCTTGATCTGGAACTTGCCGCCGGTTTCCGCTGCAGCCTTTTCGGCCAGCGCTTCCATGCCGGCAGAAAGGGCCCGCGGGTTGCCCCACATGGAGATTTTCCAGAAGACGGACGGGCCGTCGATATTGGCTGCAGAAGCAGTGGATCCGAAGGACATGGTCGCAGCGACCACACCCATGAGAAGTGACTTGAGGTGCTTCATGTTTTTCCTCCCTTGCGCGGGAGCCGGATTCGGGCCGGCTCTGACTCGAACACGCGTTTGTGATCGACCTGAACAGACCCTATGCATAAAGTCGATTTTTTTCAAGTTATTCGTTATTTGTCACTTTTTTCTCTTTTATCGATTATTACTAAATTTGATAGCTGTGCATGCCGGCACACACGCGTTCCCACGCGCGAACGCTTCGTCAATTGGCGATATACTTCGCAGCTCGCCCCACCGCGTTCAGCCGGGCAAGAGACAGAAATGACTGTGTTTCCAGAACATTCAATTAGGCTCCGGTTCAATATTCCCGTAGATGTGAGTCTGGGGAAAACAGCGCGGATGTCCCACGTGGTGTGACTTTCACCCAAGCGGTTTCAAACCGGCCATCGGTATCGCCGCCGCCGAAAATATCCTGCCCGAGCTGGAAGCCGGTGCCGGCCTTGACCGTCGCACCTGTTGTTTCGGCAATGACCTTGAGCGCCCATTTGCTGTAGGTATTGTTTTCTTCGTCGTATTTGGCGATTGCCCGTGCATCAGCCATCGAACTCGCCCGCCGTGTTTCCGCGAACAGGCACGAATGAATTTCGATACCTTTGTTTTTGGTGAAAAGAGCATTGCCGACCGCGCGCCAGAAATCTGTGTGCGTGTGTTTGATACCGCTCCCGATCTTGATCAGATCCTTGTTGCCATGCGCATTCAGGACAACGACCAGATAGTGCTGCCTTGGACCACTGACCGCCTGCACCGCTTTGGTAATCTGACCGACCGAATAGGATTTCGGTATCTTGAGATGTCTTGCTGACGGGTCACGCTTGAAACTCAGGCCCGCATCATAGATGTTTTCGTCGTGGATGTACAACGCTGTCATGGTCTTCTCACTTGGTAAATTATATATATTTTTCAAGCAGCTAATGGATACGTGTCACTCATGGACAGCCAGCCGGGATCCGCACCGCTTCAGCTGTTGGCGGGCGGAATGCAGCAACACCCTTAGCAACGTCTACCGGCCCAGAATCGGGTCGAGATAGACCCCGGGAACAAAGCCGGTCATGCCGTAGTGATCGATCTGGCACCAGGCGCCGCCGAGCAACTCGCGCTTTCCGTCAGGCGACGCGTCTTCGAAAGCGAGCGGAGCAATTTCAGGAGCACAATTCAGAACCAGGATCTCGGTCGCCGATCTTGTCAGACTGCCGACGGTTGCCGCACCGCGACGGCTCTCCGAACGCACGACAAGCCGCATGCCCTCCGGCACGTTGCGCAACCTGTAAGCCGGGCCCCAAACGCCGAAGCCTGGCAGGTCGTTCACTTCAGCAGGGTCCTGATCACTCGCCGTGGCCGACGAAGTACCCAGACCGAGCATCAGGGTGCCGAGTGTTACCGTCAGTATCTTCGAAAGCGAACCGGTCATCAGACTGCTCCAAGTCGACTGTCTCATCTCGCCAACCCCGCCTGTCGCGCTTCATCGAGCGCCCGCGCGCAGGCCTGGGTCGCAGACGGCGCCAGGGTTTCAACGCGGTGCTTCTTCAGAATTTGCGAGAAGGTTTCCAGATCGCCCGCAAACCCGAGGCGGATCGCAACGATCATTGCGTCGCCGAGTTCGAGGCAGGCCGCCGCAGCCTCCTGCCCGGAGACCGCAACCGTGGAATTTCCAGTTCCGGCACCTTGTTGCCCCGACGGGTCGAACTCCGGAATAAAGTCGGACGGATCAATGCCGATTTCAGCACCACCGGCAATCATCGTCGCCGGATCCTCTCCGCCGCCCGGGTTGGAATTTGCAATCTCAAGCCAGGGACGCGTGTCGTTCACGACCAACCCGACAGCAACGAGTTCGGCCATCACGATCGCACACTGACGCGACTGTGCTGAAGCAACGCTGACAACGCCTTGAGCTGCAAGAATGGCCAACACGGTTTCCCGGTTTGACCGCGATTGCCCGCGCAGCAACGGGCTCACGACCGGCTGCAGGATGACGCAGGCTTGCGCAAGAAGCTCACCATATTGAGGCGGTGAAGCTGTGCTCCCGCCCACCGGGACACTGCCTTGCGGATTGACCGCTGGTGTTGCCGACGCGCCTGATCCGGCTTGTTGCCCACCCGGATTTGGTCTCGGCGCGGGCACCGGTGTCGCTTGGCCCGTCCCGGCGCCAGCGCCCAGCCCGTTTTCAGCAAGCTTCCAAAGACCCTCGTCCTGCGCAATCAGGTCAAGCGCTCTGGCGCAGGCGGCCTGATCGTCCGCCGGACCGGTTCCTTTGACACCTGCGATGACATAAATGCTCCGCATATCCTGGATTTGCCGTGTGCCTGCCTGACGATTGATGATCCGGGTAATCCGCTCCAGGTCTGCACAGGCATTCGATCCGGCCCCTTGTGCCGATGGGGCCTGAGCAGGGGCCTGGGCAACTCCGGTTCCGGCATTTGCCACGCCGGACTGTTGATTTGAGGGAAGTGCACGTGCACTCAGATCGAGGTTGATTTTCATCGAGGCGATCTGGTTTGCCCCTTCCAGGACAAGGCGCGCAGTCTGATCGCCCAGCCCGTTGAAGGTGACGGAAACGCCCATGGGCATGCCGCCCCAGCTGCCGAACCCACCCGTCCAGGGCCCCGTCCCCTGCCCGGTCAGCCGGACGGGCGCGTCCGTGACTTCGCGGGGCAGAAACAGGGTTGCCGACGTCGCGGACGACGCCTCTATCCGGACGGAACCGGTTGCGTCCACCGGTGTCGGTTGCGTAATACCCGCCGCCGTCACGGTTCCGCTGCCGCCGACCACCGCATAGGTGTAGCTGCCGCCACCCTGCGGACCATTCATAAGGCCGGGCGCCTGAACAGGACTGTTAGAGATATGGCGCATATCCGCCCAGCCATTCAGGCCGGGAAGGGTGATCACGCACATCGTGCCTTCACATTGGTTGGTCACGGTAATGCCGCAAGTTCCAACGCCGATCCCGCCGAGGACCCCAGCACTTGTGCTTGGGGCATCATAGATGCGCAGGGAACTTCCGTTCGGAGCAGACGCGATACAGGTTTCAGCCGAAGCAGACGCGCTTGATGCAGAGAAAGCGAGAACCAGGAAGACGAAGAGGAGCCGGATCATCAGGTCAAGTCCTCTCGTTTTGGGAAGGCACGGCAAGTTGCAGATCGTCAACGGACGGGTCTTTTTGAATTTCCTTCATCTCGGCCTCGTCCAGCGTGAACATCTCACCCGGCTTCAAACCGTTGATGCCCGCGACGAAATTCCAGGGAATGGAAGACACCCTGGTGTTGTAGGCCTGGACATTGCCATTGTAGATACGCCGCGCTGCTGCGACCTGGTCTTCGGTCTCTTCAAGCTGTCTTTGCAAAACGACCAGGTTTTCGTTCGCCGTGATCTCCGGATTGTCCTCCGTGTAGGCAATGAACTGCCCGAGAGCCCGGGACAGACCCGCCTCCGCCTTGGCGATGTCCGCATGGCTGTCGCNCGCCATGGCNTCAAGCGCCTCNGTTCGCGCCGAAACGATCTTGTCNACGATNGCCTGTTCGTGNCCGAGNGCCGTTCTGGCTGCCTGAACAAGATTGGGAATGAGGGCATGCCGGCGCTTAAGCTGAACNGTNATGCCGGACCAGGCTTCATCGACACGGAAATGAGCTGCCATGAGGGAATTGTAGCAAAGGACATANGTGGCAACGACGACNGCGACCAGCAAAATCAAAGTCAAAACAAAAGTCATGTCCGGACTACTCCGCGTAATGTTTGAACGAAATCGACGCTTGTGAAAATCCAGCGACAACGTCCTTCACGAATGCCTGGAGGACTGCGTCATCCAGGCTCTGGAGATTGCGAAAACCGGCGAAATAGACGATGCCGCGATCGATGACGAGCCGCGCCGCGAACCGGTCGGCAAGGTCGAGAAGTGTCGTCTGGAGCGCAGGTGTGAGAACCTGCAGGACCTCGACGGAAACCTGGTCGAGTTCAGCCGCGCCCTGCGATGTCGTCACCCGGATGTTGAAGGCATTGTTGAAGGCAACGCTCTCCGTTTTCAGGTCACGGTCCAACGGTCCGATCGCACTCACATTTTCCGGCATCAGCACGAGGCGAATACCAGTGTCCCGGTCGAGCTTGTAGGCGGCAATCATCATCACGACATTGCCTTGTGGCCCGCCTGTTTTGGTCGTGGTGTTTTGTTTCGGGCCACCGAAAAAAGCGGCCGAGGAGTGCGCCCCCAACCCGACCCAGATCGGCGCACCGTTNTCCGAAGTCCCCCACATCTCGCTCTCGATGACAAGCGGGATTGATCCGCCGACCCGCAGTTTGAAAAACTCCGGTATCTCCTCACGGATCTTTTGCAATCGCGTGCCCGGTATCTTGGACCGGAACCGGAAGTCGAGTGCCTCTGCGGCCTTGCGCAAACGGTTGAGGCGATCCTTCGACGCACCGGTGAAGTGATTGATCGCAAACCCGCCAGCCATGCCGAGCGTTGCAAGCACGATGCCGAGCGGGCGCAGGATGTCACTGAAAACAGCCAGCAGAAAACCGGGTATGGAAAGCGCGAAAAANGGCAGCTCCAGTTTCTTGTAGGAGGCTGGCAGCAGCGGCTTCGTGTCNTTCCCGGCAGGNTCCTGCGCAGGTTTCACGGAAACCTCGAACGGGTCCCAAAACAGTGTCTGTCCACTCATGGGAACACCAGGTCGATGGTCTGGTCGGAGGCNGNTGTCACCTCGACCACATTCGAGACCGGGTCACGCTTGCTNCCGTCCCAGGCTTCCGCGCGTACTGCATACTGACCTGGAAGCAGATAAACNGGNTCGCCGCCGATGAGACCCTTGACCCAGGCGTCCTGGTTCGTGGTTGAACTTCCCTGGTAGACNCCGAACCTCACATCGAACTTTGTCAGCTCGCTGCCGTCGGCATTGAAGGCTCTGAACAGCACTTTCGACGTAGGCGCAATTATCTCCGCCTGCACGGTCTCACCCGTCGCCACATCAAGGTCAACGCTCCCTGGAGACATCTTGTCCAGACGCGTGATGACCAGGCGCGCGCTGTAGCTGCCGCTGGGAACAACCTTCACCAGGTTTTGCGTATAGACCGAAAAAGTTTCTCCGGTGACGGTGTTCTCAATGTCCCATCGGAAATCCGTGTCGAACAGCTGCAGGTCCTGATTGGAGAGGATGGCAGCCAGATCGATTTTCCCGTCGCCAAGGACGAGATTGACCTTCGTCATTTCCGTGTCCGAAACGGTGACCGCAGCCGATGCCGAACTGCCCCTGTCCGTCCTTGCGACGAGCTGATAGGAACCCGGTTCCAGGCGCGCGGTAATTTCCGGCAACGCAATCAGATTGATTTCCTCACTGCCGTTCGCTGGTACGGCTGACCAGTAGACCCGGACACCATCAGCGTCGGTCAGGGCTGGTCCCCCGTCTTCAAAGCTCACCGAGGCCGACAGATTTTTCGACAACGAGACCGCAGGGGCCGGCTGCGGTGGAGCTGGAAGCGGCTGTGGTGCCGCCACGACGGTCTGCTCAAGCGCCTGGGTCAGATCCGACGCATTTGAAGCGTTCAGGAAGAGCCCGCCGGTATTGTCCGCAAGACAGGATACCTGGCGGCTTTCTTCGTCGGACAGTCCGAAGCCAATCACGTGGGCGGTGAAGTCGATCCCCAGCGACTCAAGCTCCGTGGCAACGGCGCAAGGATCCGCTTCACACGTTTCGATGCCATCGGTAATGAGGATGACCGTGGCCTTGTCTTCCTGATAGCGCAACTCGCCCGCCGCACGACGGACCGCTTCGGTCAAAGGCGTTTTGCCTTTCGGGTTCAGGGCCCTGACCGAAGCTACGAGGGCACTGGCCTGTGTCGCGGCCGGCCCCATGGGAACAAGCGTTTCGATGTCGCTGCAATCGCCCTTGCGATTGTGGCCGTACGCAATCAGACCAACTTGCAGCGACGCAGGCAGTCTGCCGGCCACTTCGGCAAGCGTCTCGCGCGCCGTGACGATCTTCGCCTTGCCGTCGATCTGTCCCCACATGGAACCCGAACCGTCGAACACGATCATGGCACGGCCCGGAGAAGCGTCTTGCGCCGCCACGGGTGTGGCGGCGCAAGCAATTGAAAAAAATAAACTAAATACCTTCAAAAAGTGAGCATGCATCCATAAACATCCTTGGATCGCCTAGCAATTCAAGGAAACCATGTAGCCGCTTCCAGCGACAGCTATTGATTTCAATAGGTCAATTCGAGCCAGCCGGATCGAGATATCTGACCCAGTGCTTCCAATGGCTGAAGGGCAGACTGTGTCCGGCATTTTCGACAAGCGTAACGCGCGCGTTCAAACGTTCAGCGAACGCAAGAATGCGCTCAGGACGGATTGAGCGATTTTGCGTACCGTGGATGAAATGGATCGGAACATTTGCGGGCTGCAGCGTTCGGTCCCAGTCCGATGCCACGAAACGGCAATCATTTATGAAACTGTCCGATCCGTTTTCGACATGGAAAAGGTGCCCCCGCCAGAAAAGGTCCAGGAGATGGGGATCCTCGCAGGCGTCGAGATCGGCTGGTGCGCCGCCGAAGACCGTTTGCGCAAAGCCGCCGGGCCCGTCCCGCTTCAGCCGCTTGTCGCCTATTTTTGCCATGTAGCTCAGCAGCGAAACCGACACGCGGGGCAGGATCGCAAACAGTTTCTGTTGCGGTGGAGCACTCGCGAAATCCTGGAAACTTCGCATCGGCGGTTGCGCTGAAACACAAAGCAGGCCAGACACTTTGTCCTGCAACTCCGGCAGGCAGGTGAGCGCGAAAATGCTGCCGACGTCAAAGGCAACAACGGACACCTTGTCGACCTCGAGTTGATCGAGCATCTCCCGCAGATCATGCGCGTAGCGTTTCGGATCAAGCAGCAATATGTTGTGTCCGTCACTTTGGCCATGCCAGGGCCGCGCGGGCGCCAGAAGCCGGATGCCGTTTTGCGCGAAGTGACGGGCCGCCGCATTCGGCATGCGATTGCCGCACAAACACCCGTGCAGGAACAATACGGCCTCGCCGTCCCGTGCACCCTGCTCCAGATAGTCCATCTTGCGCCCGTCCTTCAGCCGCAGCTGAAAGCGTGCGAAGTCGTGCGTGGGCTGACCACCGGCCGTAGATTGCCGGCTTGCGGATGCAGCGACGGCGCGCGCCAGGGCTGTCAGCTCATTCGTACCCTTGGACCGGGTCTTCGTGATCATCGACTTGATCTGTTGGCGGACAGTCTCTACGGACCGGGTCCTGGCCTGCGCGGCTTCGGACGGTGAATACCCTTCGACCAGCAGCGAGAGCACGTCGGTTTCCGACGGGGTCAATGCATAGAGGCTCTGCATTGCAAGGCTGGCGCCGGGCCGCCAGACACTGTCTACACCCACCAGACGCCAGACCTTGCCCTCTGTGGCGGCATCGCCTTGCGACAATGCAAGCAGAACCTGCTTCCCGGTTTCGGTCTTCTGCATCCGCACAACCGGCCAGTCTTGCAGGCGCCCGGCAACCGCATCGCGCAACATCTGGATGGTATCGGCGTCGATGAGCAGATCTTCGAGCGAGGTTCCCGCCAGCGTCCCGAGCATCGTTTCGGCAATTTCATTTGCCGTTTTAACGGTAAGGTCCGGACCGATGGTTATGACAGGCCGATCGGCGTCCCGTTCAGGCTGCTGAAGATTTGCGAGCAGTTTTTCCGCTGTCTCGAAATGAGTTTCGATGTCCCGTTTGCGCCGGAGCAACTCCCGGTGGGCTGCCGGGTTTGTGATGCTGCCTTCCGCAAGAGCAATAAGTTCGTCAAATCGGTCCTGATCGAGAATGGCGCCGTAGGCCTGTGCGATCATGTCGTCCAGCCGGGACGGCTCTCGTGTATTTCTCGTATCGTTCAAATTCCGGAACTCCGCTCTGGAGAAAAAACCAATGAACTGACTGCCGGAAACGATCTTGCCCCACTGCGCGCGCCCCGTTTCGAGCGCATACCCAAATTTGGTCATGCCGTATGGGAACCGCTCTGCTAACCAGTTTTAGGAACGTCAGCGCGGGAATCAAGGAGGCGGAACGTGTGTGTCACTGGATCGGCGGGTAAAGCTCAGGATCAATTGACGACTCGCGAAAGCCAATGCCTGAGGGAACTGGCCTCAGGAGAGCGCCCGCAGCGGATTGCGGCCATTCTCGGCATCGCACCGATCACCGTCGACTTTCACCTGCGCAACGCCAGGCGCAAGCTTGGCGCCCGCACACGTGAACACGCGGTCGCGATCGCCATCTCCCGGGGCCTCATACCTCGATACGCGTGCAGCACTTCTCCGGAACCGCTGAGAGCTGAAGCGTAGCAGCTTGTTCTCGTTGTCAGTTTTCCGCGCAACCAGGTGCGTTGCAACGCTCAGGCGCTTAAATTTCGCGCCGCTTCTTCAAGTTTGAAAAGAACGAATTCTCATTTTTTCCGCTCAGGTGACTTGACATTTTGGAACGTTCCAAGTTTTTATACGATCAAATTGGAACGTTCCAAAAAAAGAATCTCACGGGAGGATTGAATGCGTTGGGCCCTGATCGGTGCGAGCCGTATTGCGTCTGGTTATGTAATTGATGCGATCCGCACGCAGGATGGCGCGGAAATTCAGTCGGTACTGAGTTCCAATGCGGAGCGCGGCGCGGCCTTTGCGAAGGACAACGCCATTCCCGAAAGCTTTACGGATCTGGACGCACAGCTCGCTGACGACACCGTCGATGCCGTCTACATCTCCACCACCAACGAAAAACACCATCCCCAGGCGATGGCTGCAATCGCGGCAGGCAAGCACGTTCTTTGCGAAAAACCACTGGCCATGAACCTTGCCGATGCGGTCGAGATGGTTCAGGCCGCGCGCGAAAAGGGCGTTGTCTTTGCCACAAACCATCATTTGCGCAATGCCGGCTCGCATCTTGCCATCCGGGACCTGATCGCATCAGGCCGTATCGGCAAAGTGCTGAGTGCCCGCGTTTTTCATGCGGTCCATCTGCCGGCGCACTTGCAGGGTTGGCGGATCAACGATGCGGCCGCAGGCGGCGGCGTCATTCCGGACATTACCGTTCACGATGCAGACACGGTCCGCTTTCATCTGGCGGAAGACCCGATCGACGTTGTTGCAAAGTCCGGAACATCCGGAATGGGCGAAGGCGTTGAAGACAGCGTCATGTCGGTCTGGTCGATGCCCTCCGGCGCGATGGTCCAGACCCATGAAAGCTTCACCCACGGCTTTGCAGGTACGGGGATCGAGTTCCACGGGACAGAAGGATCCATTTTCGCGCGCAATGTCATGACCCAGGAGCCGGTCGGCGAAATCAGGCTCGTTGACGCGTCTGGCGAAACACAGATCCCGTTTGAAACCCACAATCTTTACCATCGTGCGCTTGGCTTCTTTACCGGCGCTGTTCGCGGCACCGGAAACCCGTCTGCCGATGGTGTCGACGGCATCAAGTCGCTGGCTGTTGCGCACGCGGTCCGCGAAGCTGCCCAATCCGGCTCGACGGCTCGCGTCGACTACGGGGGATTCTGATCCATGTCTTCCAAGATCGTCTCTGCAGACGAAGCCGCTGCACGCATTGCTGATGGCGCCGTCGTCACCGTTTCCTCTTCCTCCGGCCTCGGGTGCCCCGACAAGATCCTTGAAGCCATTGGTGACAGGTTCGACAAGGAAGGGCACCCGAGGAACCTTACGACGCTGCATCCGATTGCCGCCGGCGACATGTACGGCATCAAGGGAATCGACCACATTGCCAAGGACGGGCTTCTGTCGACGATCATCGCGGGGTCTTACCCGTCCGGCCCGTCGTCCCTGCCGATGCCGGAAATCTGGCAGATGCTGGTCGACAACCGGGTTGCTGCCTACAACGTTCCGTCCGGCATCCTGTTCGACATGCACCGCGATGTCGCTGCAAGGCGTCCAGGTGTGATGACCAAGGTCGGACTGGACACGTTTGTCGACCCCATCAGACAGGGGTGCGCGATGAACGATGTGGCGGCGGAAAAGCCGATTGTTGCCAGGATGGAGCTGGGCGGTGAAACCTGGCTGCATTTCCCGAACATTGTCCCCGACATTGCCATCATCCGCGCCACCACTGCAGACGAACGCGGCAACCTGACCTATGAGCACGAGGGCGCCTATCTCGGTGGGCTGGAGCAGGCCATTGCCGTTCGCAACCACGGCGGCCTCGTCATCGCACAGGTAAAACGCGTGACCGCGGCGGGCTCGCTGCGTCCGCATGATGTTCGTGTTCCGAGCCATCTCGTCGATCTGATCGTCATCGACCCCGACCAGCGCCAGACAACCGAAACGGACTACGATCCGGCCATTTCAGGCGAGATCATGCGCCCCTGGTCAAGTTTCACGCTTGCCGAACATGGCATCGAGAAAGTTGTCGCCCGGCGGGCCGCAATGGAACTGAGCGCCGGTCAGACCGCCAATCTCGGTTTCGGCATTTCTGCCATGGTACCGCGCGTTCTTCTGGAAGCCGGCCAGGAACAGGCTGTGACCTGGGCGATCGAACAAGGCGCCACCGGTGGCATGCCGCTGACCGGTTTTGCCTTCGGTTGTGCCTCCAACGCAGATGCGTTCATGCCCTCCCCTCAGCAATTCACTTACTTCCAGGGTGGCGGCTTCGACGTCTCGTTCCTGTCTTTCCTGGAGATCGATCTTGAGGGCAATGTCAACGTCTCCAAACTTGGCAAGAAACCCTACCTCACGGCCGGATGCGGCGGCTTCGTCGACATCACTGCAAGTGCCCGGAAGATCGTTTTCTCGGGCCTTTTCGAAGCTGGAGCCGACCTGTCGCTGACCGACGATGCGCTGACCATCAACACCCCGGGCAAGTTCACCAAGATGGTGGACGAAGTCGAGCACGTCACCTTCTCCGGAAAACGCGCCCGCGAGCTCGGTCAGGAAGTCCTTTACGTCACCGAGCGCTGCGTAATTCAGCTCACCGAAAGCGGATTGCTGGCGACTGAAATCATGCCGGGCATCGACCCGCAGAAAGACATTGTCGACGCCTCAAAGGGCCGTGTTCACCTCGCCAACGATCTCATGGAGATGCCGGTTGCGCTGCTGCGCACCGAAGCGATGGAGCTGCGTCTGTGAGCGGCCTTCACCTCATACGGCACGGTGCTGTCGCCGAACTGCGTCTCGACAACCCGGCGAAGCTGAATGCCTTTACGCTCGACATGCTGAACGCGGTCGAACCCCATTGTGCGGAGATCGAACGCGACCCGGGCATCAGCGCCGTTGTCATCAGCGCAGAGGAAAGCAAGGCCTTTTGCGCCGGTGCGGACATCATCGCCTGGTCCGAGCTGGAGCCCTGGGACTTCGCGCGCCACTGGGTTCGCGAAGGTCATCGTATCTTCGACCGCGTCGCACGCCTGTCCAAACCGACAGTGGCAGCCATCGGCGGTCATGCTTTCGGCGGCGGCCTGGAATTTGCCGCGACGGCAGATATCCGGGTTATGGCACCGAACGCTACGCTGGCCCTCCCGGAAGCCGGCGTCGGCATCGTGCCCGGATGGTCTGGCACACAACGCCTCATCCGCCTTATCGGCGAGCCTATGGTGAAGGAAATGGCCCTGTTCGGACGCAGGATCACCGCGGACCGCGCCTATGCCGCAGGCTTTGCCGCAGAGATTTCCGATGATCCGAGAAGCAAGGCTTTCGAACTCGCCGAAAGCCTCTCCGGCAAGTCGCCCTGCTCTATCGAAGTTGCCAAATACATGATCCACGCCGCGGTCGGCGAAGACCGAAACGCCATGGTCGAAGCACTTGGTGCCGGCATGATCGGACAGACAGAAGACCGCATCGAGGGCGTCGCAGCCTTTCGCGAAAAGCGCAAACCGAATTTTCCCGGAAAATAGTCATGAGTGAACTGAACGTCGTTTCCATCAGCGAAGCCCAAATTCCGGCTGACCCGTTTGTTGCCAGACACCTGATCGACGGGTCGTGGCGGGGCAGCGCCGACGGGGCCACATTCGACAGGGTGTCCCCGTCGCACGGCTCCGTCGTCACCGTCGCAAGCCGCGGCGGCGCGCAGGATGTTGACGCTGCGATTTCAGCCGCAAGGCTTGCCTTCGACAAAGGCCGCTGGTCCAAGATGACCGGCAAGGACAGGGCAACGCTTCTTCTCAAAGTCGCCGATCTGATCGATCGGGAGCGGGCCCGCATTGCCTTTCACGAGACGCTCGAATCCGGCAAGCCGATCAGTCAGGCAAAGGCAGAAATCGAAGGTGCTGCCGATATCTGGCGCTACGCTGCGTCTCTTGCCCGCACGCTTCACGGCGAAAGCTACAATTCGCTCGGAAACGATTTCCTCGGCATGGTCTTGAAGGAGCCGATCGGTGTCGTTTCCATCATCACGCCCTGGAACTTCCCCTTCCTGATCGTGTCGCAAAAGCTCCCATTCGCACTCGCGGCAGGGTGCACGGCGGTGGTCAAACCGTCGGAAATGACGCCCACGACAACGGTCATCCTGGGCGAACTTCTTCTTGAGGCCGGTATTCCGGCAGGCGTCGTCAACATCGTCCTGGGTTTTGGCGACCCGGTCGGCACCGCAATGACGGCAGACCGGCGCGTCGACATGGTGACTTTCACCGGCTCCACCGGCGTCGGCAAGGCCATCGTCAAAGCTGCTTCCGGAACGCTGAAAAAGGTTTCGCTCGAACTTGGCGGCAAGAACCCGCAGGTGATCTTTCCAGATGCCGATCTCGACAGCGCCGTCGATGCGGTCGTTTTTGGCGTCTACTTCAATGCCGGCGAATGCTGCAATTCCGGCTCCAGGATTATCGTTCACGAAGATATTGCCAGGAACTTCGTCGCCCGCACCGTTGCTCTGTCGCGCAAGGTGCCGTTCGGCGACCCGCTGGATCCGTCAACCAAGGTCGGCGCAATCATCACGCCGGACCACCAGGCGAAGATCAACGCCTACGTTCAGGACGCCAAGGCCTCCGGTGCCGAGGTGCCGATTGGTGGCGATGCCCTGGACGTTCCCGGATTGAACGGTCAGTTCTATCAGCCGACAGTGGTCACCAATGTCCGCAGCGACATGCCGATTGCCCGCGAAGAAGTCTTCGGACCGGTTTTATCGGTGCTCACCTTCCGGACGCTTGATGAGGCCATCGATCTGGTCAACGACGCGGACTATGGCCTTTCGGCCGGTGTCTGGAGCGAAAACGTCCACACCTGTCTGGAGTTCGCCCGCCGCGCACAGGCAGGCACGGTCTGGACCAATACCTGGATGGACGGCTTTGCCGAGATGCCATTTGGCGGGGTCAAGGAAAGTGGTCAGGGACGCGAACTCGGCAAACACGGCTTGGACGAGTTCCTGGAAGCCAAGACCGTGACGATGCGGGTTGGCCGCACGCGCGCACCCTGGGTGGACGCATGACGGTTTCAACCGGAAATCGAGAACGGCCCTTCAGGCTGGAGGAGGATCTGCAGATCTTCCACGGGCGCGCCGGATATCCTGCCGAGGAGCACCTTCGCCATGGCGCGTCCGGTGGCACGAAGGTTCTCGTCAATCGTCTCGATTCTGGGTCGGAAATGGTTGGAAATCGGCGAAGCGCGCTTGGCGAGAACGTCCACTTCCTGCCCCTGTGTCAGCCCGATGTCGTTCAGACAGGCAAGCGTGATCAACGCGCTAACCTCGCCAACACAGACATAACTGTCGGGCGCGTTCGCACCGGCATGCAGGTCACGCAGCATCTCGGCGATTTCGTCCGGTTCGCTGTCGAGATCGACGCTTTCGGGGATCGTCAGACGCACACCGTGCTTCGTGACAGCCTGCCGGGCACCAAAACGCAAGTGCTGGCCAAAGGTGTATTTTTCGTTCGGCATCACGATGCAGACGTGGCTTCGGCCCTTTTCGACGAGCCGTTCAATCGCCAGGCGCACGAAGGCCTCGTTGTCGAAATCGACGAAGGGATGCGGCGTCATGAAATCGGTGCGGCCGTGGGTGACGAACGGAAAGTCGTGCTCGAGAAGGTAGCGCGCCCGGTCGTCAAAACACTCCGTCCGCGTGAAGACAATGGCATCGGCCAACGAGTGCCGGCGGATGTTGCGGATAGCCTCAAGGCGGTCCTCCCTGAGACTGTCGGCCGTGATGTTGATGGCGTATCCGGTACCGGCGAGCCCTTCATACATGCCGCCGAGAAACTCGGAGGTGAAGCTCAAAAACTCGTGACGCGGATTGAGCATGAGGTTGATGACCTTGGTCCGGCCGGTCCGCAATCTCTGGGCAGCGCGGTTGGGTACGTATCCCAGCCGGTCGGCAATTTCGCCAATTCGTTTTCGTGTGCTTTCCGCAATTCTGGGATCGTCGGCGAGCGCGCGCGACACCGTCGTCACCGCGACGCCAGCCTCGGCGGCAACCGTGCGCAAGGTCGGGCGCACCATCGCGTCGCCGGCGCTTTCGTCTCTGGTATCCAAGGTCTTTCGCGACATGCCCGCTCCCCTCAACCGAAGGCTTGTAGCTCAACTAGCCCTACAAGTCTAATCAGGGAATTTAAATCGTTGCAACAAAGAAAGATGCTGCATCGCAAAATGCGCGAAATCAATATAAGCCAATGCAAAAAAAGGGATAATTTATTCCTAAAACAAAAAAATTAATTTGTTGACAGGAACATGGTTTGCAACGTTACAATAGACGTTGCGTGACGACCGGGCTGCCGACATGAGGCGCCCATGACGACGATAGGCGCGCTAAGGGAGGAAATCCATGCGTAAGATTGTAATGATGACGGCTGCTGCTGCCCTGATGGCTGCAAGCACGAGCGTAAAGGCAGAAGACGTTGAGGTTCTGCACTGGTGGACATCGGGCGGCGAAGCAGCTGCTCTGAACGTCCTGAAGGATGACCTGGAAGGTCAGGGCATTGGCTGGCAGGACATGCCGGTTGCAGGTGGCGGCGGCTCTGAAGCCATGACCGTTCTGCGTGCCCGTGTGACTTCCGGCAACCCGCCGACCGCCGTCCAGATGCTCGGCTTCGACATTCTCGACTGGGCCAATGAAGGCGCACTCGCTGACCTCAACATCCAGGCCGGCCTGGAAGGCTGGGACGAAGTTGTTCCGGAAGCCCTGCAGCAGTTTGCCAAGCATGACGGCAAGTGGGTCTCCGCACCGGTGAACGTCCACTCCACCAACTGGGTTTGGGCCAACAAGGCTGTCCTCGATGAACTTGGCATCGCGGTTCCGACCAACTGGGACGAATTCGTTGCAGCCCTTGAAAAAGTCAAGGCATCCGGCAAGACCGCCATCGCGCACGGTGGACAGGCCTGGCAGGACGCAACCGTGTTCGATGCTGTCGCCATGTCGACCGGCGGACCTGAGTTCTACAAGAAGGCCTTTATCGATCTCGATGAAGACACTCTCAGCTCCGACACGATGAAGGAAACCTTCGACCGGATGGCTGTGATCCGCTCCTATGTGGATGACAACTTCTCCGGCCGCGACTGGAACTTGGCGACCGCCATGGTGATCAACGGCGACGCCGCTTTCCAAATGATGGGTGACTGGGCGAAGGGTGAATTCCTCAACGCCGGCAAAGTGCCGGACACCGACTTCCTGTGTTTCCGTTTCCCGGGTACCCAGGACCAGGTGACCTTCAACGCCGACCAGTTCGCGATGTTCGCGCAGGGTCCGGAAGTCGGCAAGGAACAGGCTGCCCTGGCAACCGCTATCCTGTCGCCGAGCTTCCAGTCCGCGTTCAACGTGGTCAAGGGCTCTGTTCCGGCACGGACCGACGTCTCTGACGAAGCCTTCGATGCCTGTGGCAAGAAAGGCATGGCGGATCTGAAAAAGGCTGCCGACAGTGGCAACCTCTACGGCTCCATGGCACACGGCCACGCCAACCCGGCTGCCGTCAAGAACGCCATGTATGACGTTATCACGGCGCATTTCAACGGCGAGTATGACAGCGCCACTGCTGTCGACGAACTCGTGACCGCCGTTCAAATCAACAAATAAATACCCTACGGAAAGCGGTGATCCCTCACCGCTTTCCGACAACCGGGGGCCTGAGATGTCTATTTCTGAAACGTCGAACCCGCGCGGTTCCGGTGTTGACAGACTGCGTGACGCTTTACCCAAAATCGTGTTGAGCCCAACGGTCGCCATTGTGGCAATCTTCGTTTACGGGTTCATCCTTTTCACGCTCTACCTGTCGTTCACCGACAGCCGGATCCTGCCCACTTTCGGCTGGGTCGGCTGGCAGAACTACGAGAACCTGTTCCGTATCCGGGCCTGGGATACAGCGGTTTCCAACCTCGTTATCTTCGGTGTTCTTTACATCGTCATCTGTTGCGCCCTGGGACTGCTCCTGGCCATTCTTCTGGATCAACGCATCCGTGCCGAAGGCTTTATCCGGACGGTCTACCTCTATCCGATGGCGCTCAGCTTCATCGTCACCGGCGTCGCCTGGAAATGGTTCCTGGATCCCGGCATCGGCATCGAAGCTGTTGTACGCGGCTGGGGCTGGACAACCTTCGAATTCAACTGGATCAAGGACAGCGACATGGCGATCTACACGATTGTCATAGCAGCGGTCTGGCAAACATCTGGTTTCGTGATGGCCATGTTCCTGGCGGGTCTTCGCGGGATCGACAGCGAGATGATGAAGGCGGCCCAGATCGACGGCGCATCGACCTTCGCTCTTTACCGCAGGATCGTTATCCCGCAGCTTCGTCCGGCCTTTATGTCCGCTTTCGTGGTGCTCGCCCACATGGCGATCAAGTCCTATGACCTTGTCATCGCCCTGACCGGCGGCGGCCCGGGCCGTGCGACCGAATTGCCGGCGACCTTCATGTATTCCTACACATTCACGCGCAACCAGATGGGAATTGGTGCCGCTTCTGCCGTGATCATGCTGATGACCATTGCAGCGATCATCGTTCCCTATCTCTGGTCCGAACTGAGGGAGAAGAAGTGATGGCCGCCGCTCCCGCAAAAAGCAGCGTCAACTGGGCGCGCATCATTCTCTATGTGCTCCTCGTTTTCTTCTGCATCTACTATCTGCTGCCGCTTTATGTGATGGTGGTCAATTCGCTGAAGCCGCTGTCCGAGATCACGGCCGGTGGCATGATGGCCCTGCCGCAGGAATGGACGATCGCACCCTGGCTCAGCGCCTGGTCGAGTGCACAGGTCGGTGTCGAGGCAACGGGCCTTCGCCCCTATTTCCTCAACTCGATCCTGATGGTGGTTCCGGCTGTCGCCCTGTCGACACTTGTCGGCGCACTCAACGGCTATGTCCTGACCAAATGGGCGTTTCGCGGTTCGACCATCGTCTTCGGTCTGCTGCTTTTCGGCTGCTTCATCCCGTTCCAGATGGTTCTGATCCCGATGGCGCGGATGCTGGGTCTGATGGGTCTTGCCGGGTCTGTCCCGGGCCTGATCTTCGTGCACTTCGTCTACGGTATCGGGTTCTCGACACTCTATTTCCGCAACTACTACGCGGCTTTCCCGACGGAACTCGTGCGCGCGGCACAGATCGACGGCGCCGGCTTTTTCCGGATCTTCTGGCGCATCCTGCTGCCGTCTTCCGGTCCGATTGCCGTCGTCTGCATTATCTGGCAGTTCACCAACATCTGGAACGACTTCCTGTTCGGCGCCTCCTTCTCGGACTTCGACAGTCAGCCGATGACCGTTGCGCTGAACAACCTGGTGCAGTCCTCCACCGGCGTGAAGGAATACAACGTCCATTTCGCAGGCGCGATCATGGCAGCACTGCCAACTCTCCTCGTCTACATCGTCGCGGGCCGGTACTTCGTCCGTGGCCTGATGGCCGGCTCAGTTAAAGGATAAGACAATGGGCTTTCTAGACATCAAGCAGGCGACCAAGTCCTACGGAGCTGTTCAGGTCCTGCACGAAACCGATATCTCCATTGAGGAAGGCGAATTCCTCGTCCTCGTCGGCCCTTCGGGCTGTGGCAAGTCCACCTTGCTCAACATGATCGCCGGTCTGGAGGACATCACCTCCGGGGAAATCGCGATCCGGGGCAACAGCATGAACGGGGTCAAGCCGGCAGACCGGAACATCGCCATGGTGTTTCAGTCCTATGCGCTCTATCCGAACATGACGGTGAGCGGGAACATCTCCTTCGGCATGGAAATGCACGGCATTGAAAAGTCGGAGCGTGCAAAGCGGATTGCCCAGGTTTCCGATCTCCTGCAGATCAACCATCTGCTCGATCGCAAGCCCGGCCAGCTCTCCGGCGGTCAGCGCCAGCGTGTTGCCATGGGCCGCGCGCTTGTGCGCGAGCCGGACGTCTTCCTGTTCGACGAGCCGCTCTCCAACCTCGACGCGAAACTTCGTGTCGACATGCGTACCGAGATCAAGAAGCTGCACCAGAAGCTGGGCACGACCATCGTTTACGTCACCCACGACCAGATTGAGGCACTGACGCTTTCCACCCGCATTGCCGTGATGTTCGGCGGCTACGTGCAGCAGCTCGGAACGCCGAAGGAAATCTACGACAATCCCGCGAACATGTTCGTCGCCGGGTTCATGGGATCGCCCTCGATGAACCTTTTCCCGGCAAAGGTTATCTCCGAGAACGGGCAGCCTGCGGCGGAAGTCGATTTGGCCGACGGCCGCAAGGCCACCATTCCGTTCGCCAAGGAGTCCCTGGCCTCAAGCGTCGGACGGGACATCATTCTCGGCATCAGGCCCGAAGCGATCACCGACCGGGACGGAGCGGACAGAAACTCCCAGGCGGTTCACGTCGTTGAGGCACCCGTCGAGGTGACCGAACCGGCCGGCTCCGACACATTCGTCGTCAGCCAGATCGGCGGCAAGGACGTGACGGGACGGTTCCGTGCCGATGTTGCTGTCAATGCGGGCGAGACCTTCCCGTTTGCCTTCAACATGGAAAAGGCCGTCGCTTTCGACCCCCAGAGCGAGAACAGGATCGACTAAGACATGACGTCTGCGCCGGACATCGTCATCGTTGGCAGCGGGATGGGCGGCGCGACACTTGCCGCCGGTCTTGCGCCGACCGGTGCGAAGATCACGATCCTGGAGCGTGGCCGGCAGATCCCGGATGATGCGCCGGCACGCGATCCCTGGCGTATTTACACCAACAGCGCTTTCCGTTCGCAGGAAACCTGGCTCGATGAGAAGGGCAACGCCTTCGAACCGGGCAACTACTACAATGTCGGCGGAAATTCCAAGCTCTACGGCGCTGTGCTGATACGCTATCGCGCGGAAGACTTCGAAGAGATGGAGCATTTCGAAGGCGTCTCGCCTGCCTGGCCGTTCGCATATGATGAACTGGCGCCCTGGTACGAAGCAGCCGAGACCCTCTATCAGGTCCGGGGCGACGCCTCATTGGACGCCACTGAACCGCCTCACGAGGGCCCCTATCCGTTTCCGCCCGTGCCGGACGAAGCGGCGATCAGGACGGCCCGGAAGAGGCTTGTCGAGGCAGGCGTCAAACCCTTCAGCTTGCCCCTCGGCGTCGACATCGACAGATGGTTGTCGGCGGGACAAACAGGCTGGGATGGGTATCCCGATCTCAGATGCGGCAAGATGGACGCCGAAACATGCGGCCTTGCCGCCGCGCTATCCCACGACAATGTCCACCTCATCACCGGCGCCGAGGTGACCGGCCTCTCGGCTGATCCGAAAACCGGCAAGATCGATGCCGTGACCTACGTGAAGGACGGCACGGAAACGAAACTCACCCCCGGAACGGTTGCCTTGTGCGCCGGCGCCGTTCAATCCGCCGTCCTGTTGCTCAAGTCCTCTCTCGCCAACAGTTCGGACCATGTCGGCCGCTGCTTCATGAACCACAACGCAACCGCAATGATTGCCATCGATCCACGGTTCAGGAACGATGCGGTTTATCAGAAGACCTTTGGCATCAACGACTGGTATCTTTCGGCCGAACACGGCGGCAAACCTCTTGGCAATGTCCAGCTTCTGGGCCGCGTAACACCCGATATCCTAAAGATCCAGGTTCCGCAGCTTCCCGGCTTCGCCGCCAAGTGGATATCTGGACACGCGCTCGATCTTTACCTGATCTCCGAGGACCTGCCCGACCCGGAAAGCCGTGTTCTCTTGAAGGACGGCAAGATCCAGCTCATCTGGCGCCGCTCCAACATGCGCGCGCACACCGAACTGGTGGCAAAAACCAGGTCGACACTGCGCAAGGCTGGTTTTCCGATTGTTCTCTCGCGTCTGTTCGATGGCAGGGTGCCCTCTCATCAATGCGGCACTATACGCATGGGCGCGGATTCAAAAACCAGCGTTCTCGATCCTCAGTGCCGGTCTTGGGACCACCCCAATCTCTACGTAACCGATGCTGGCGCTCTGCCCACCTCTGCCGCGGTCAACCCCGCGCTCACGGTCGCAGCTCTCTCCTTGAGAGCTGCCGAGACGATCAAGCAGGAGCTGGCCGCATG
>JGI12316J14372_10002285_pt1 | contig 21105 bp, 14 predicted proteins | sample MarCyaLeptolynsp_FD_14372 | JGI IMG/M metagenome (IMG submission 14372) | reverse complement strand
CTTGTGACTAACCTCGAGTTGTTCGAGGAAATCCACATGCTGGTTCGGAATGGTTTTGACGAGCTCCTGCTGAATCTCTTGCCACTCTTCCACGGCATTGACGGATTTTGGCGGCGAGATGCCGTACGAGATCAGAGTCTCGCGTCCGCCGAAATTGGCCCAGTCAGGGCCGATCTTGTGATCTTGCAGAAAGCGCAGCATGGCCTGCTCATGATTGCCTTTCAGGAACACGGTTTCAAACGCGTCATCGCGGCCCAGTTCGATCAAGGTGCTGATCACGTCACGTGATTGGAAGCCGCGATCGATATAGTCGCCGAGAAACACGAGATGCGGTTTGTCGGCGCTGGATCTGGCATCGCTGGAAATAACGTCCATCAGCGCGTGCAGCAGATCGGCGCGCCCATGAACATCGCCAATGGCGTAGACCGGTGCCTCGAATGGCAATTCCGGCGCATGGATGATGCTGCCTTCGAAATGGTGGTGGGCGCGGATGACCGTGTCTTCGCGATTGACATCGCTCAAGCGCTGAAATTTTGCCAGGGTTCGGGCCGGTCCGGTCGATGCAAGCGGTGATCGCGAAGCGTTGTTAGACCCGAACGGGAGCCACCCGGCTAGGGTCGAGAAGAATCCCCGAATTTTGTTCAACAAATAGGCCATAAGAACTATGAGCGTCCGCGTTCTGCGCAAAACCAACCGAATGGGTCTGAAAATCGTCCCCGCTTCCCTTGTGCAATTAATATACCAGAAAACTCATCCTGAACTAAGACAAGAGAATGACAAAACTCGTCCTGAAAACAGAAAAAAATCAAATGCTTATGATTGGACCGCTTTTGCGCGCTTTTTTTGCATCAGTGAGGTTATCCACAGGCGGTCCGGTCTCGAAAAAAAACCCGAATGGTATCAGGCGTCTCGGTCAAGTTTGATAGTATTTAGCCGGGAGCTGGTCGTGTGTACGATGCGTTTGGTGTGAAATTTCGCGCAAAAGGCGAGTTTCTGGTCTGAGATTCAACCTGCAGAGCTTCGTTCGGAGATTTTCTGCGCGCCGCGACTGATGATGAGATCAATCAGGTCATCGAGCGAGAGGCGCGCCATATCGGTGCTGCTGGCGAGATTGACGCGGCGGGCCATCTTCTTGAGTTCAGCCGGTTTAAACGCGCGAAACAGTTCACGTGCCTTCTCGTTTCCATTCTGGGAGATGATTTCCAGCGGATTGACGATCTCGGCCATCTCAGCCGCTTCAAAAGTCACACTGACGGGCAAGGCCTTGATAATCCGGTAGGTCATCTCCGGATTAGCGGCGAGTTCGGACCGCAAGGCGCCAAGGAATTTGTCGATCACTTCGAGCGGGTCATATTGATCTGTCATCTGGCTGTGTCCTCGCTTTTCTCTGGCGCCTTTGAACGCATCTTAGGTGATCTGCCGTTTTCAGGACATTAATTCCTTCTGCGGCTGCTTTTCAATCTGCATTTGGGCACCAAGTCACACCTGTTGAACATGGACTTTTGGCGAGGCTCATGATCAAACGCCGCCAGAAGTTTCGAATCTGATCTTTTGGGAGGCACACAATGCCGAAAGGACTGGTGACCGTTTTCGGTGGATCCGGATTTATCGGGCGCTATGCGGCCCGAAGCCTGGTCAAGGCCGGGTATCGGGTGCGCGTTGCTGTGCGCCGCCCGCATCTGGCTGGTGATGTGCGCCTTGCCGGTGCGCCAGGCTGGGTCGATATTGTTCAGGCCAATGTCCGTCATCGTCAGTCGGTGGACGCCGCCCTCGAAGGCGCCGATGCGGTCGTCAATCTGGTCGGCATCCTTTATGAGAAAGGTCGCCAAAGTTTCGAAGGCGCGCAAAGAGACGGTGCCATCAAAGTTGCAGAGGCTTGCGCTGCCGCAGGCATCGCCAAGCTGGTCCACATCTCGGCCATTGGCGCCGATTCCGAAGCTACGGCGGACTATGCCGAAACCAAGGGCGAAGCCGAGACGGCCGTTCGCGAGATCGTGCCCGGCGCGACGATCCTGAGACCCTCGATCGTATTCGGACCCGAAGATGATTTCTTCAATCGCTTCGCCGCAATGTCTGCGCATCCGGCTTGCAGTGTTTTGCCCGTGTTGCCGGCGATTGGGGGTGGCCACACGAAACTGCAGCCGGTTTATGCTGGCGATGTCGCCGATGCGATTGCGGCCGCGATCGATCGCGAGGATGCGATGGGCAATACGTATGAGCTGGGTGGCCCGAGCGTCTACACGATGAAAGAACTGTACGCCTTCATCGGCGAGACGATTGATCGCCAACGCTTCGCGCTGCCACTGCCATTCTTCGTGGCNAAGCCACTCGGCCTCGCGTTTGGGACGGCTTATCGCTTCATCTGGCCGCTTTCCTCCGGCATTCTCGGCGCGCCGCCGATCACGGGCGATCAGGTTGAGATGCTCAAGTCAGACAATGTCGTGGCTGAAGCTGCGCTGACCCTGACCGATCTCGGCGTGACGACCCTAGAGTCGATTGAGGCTGTGGTCCCGAACTACCTCTACCGGTTCCGGCCTTATGGGCAGTATCACCAAAAAAGCGAGAACGCATAAGGCGCTCTCGCTTCCGAGAATCAGCTTTGAAATCAGCCTGTTAGGCGCGCGCGACCTCAAGCACCATGCGCGTGGCATCGGTGAGATCAATCTTCTTGTCGGAGGCTGCCAGTTCAACTGGACTGCGATAGACCCAGAAGGCCCCGTCGCGATTGTGCTGGGAATTGTTCACCTGACCGACGCTCGCGAACAGGTCAAAAAAGGCGATCTCGCGCCCGGTTTTGGTGTCGACAATGATCGTGTCATCCGGGATCCTGGTTTCCAGATCGCACCAGAACATGACGCGCTGACCCTTGGCTTCGCGATAGCCGAACATCGGCGCATTGGATTGCTTGAGGCGAACCTCCTGGAAGCGCTGCAGCAATTCTTCGGCATCATGGTCGTTCTCGCACGTGGCCCAGGCTTCGTGAGTCATGACCGGCTCGACTGAAATCCCCGATGGGGCGCCGATAAAGTCAAGGACCTTCTCGAAATTGCGGGCGCGATAGACGAATTTGCCGCCTTGTTCTTCATAGCGCAGATTTTCTTCCTGGCTGAGCGCGGTGACGAGGACGAGCGCGCCATCATCGCCCAGCAATTGCAGGGCCTTGCCGATGGTCCGGTCGAAACGCTTGTATCCGTGCAGGACCGCGTCGCCATAGGAGGACATCTCTGCTTCGGAGGGTTTCACCTTGTACACTTCCGGCATCAGGTGGCGCCAGTAGCGGTGCTGCAGGAAGGCAACTGAATTACCGAAATAGAACGCGTTTTGCGGCTTCTGGCGCTTCACCGTGGTTGAAAAGACATCCCAGAGCAGGTCATCCAGCAGGCAGGCGCGTTTCCAGTAGAGATCGCGTGAACTGACCTTCTCGCTGAGGATCTGCTTCACCGCCTTGTAGACGGTCTCAACGGACAGGCCATTGCGCAGGCAGAACAGGCCAAATTTGGTGAGCTCCGCCAGCGTGATCTTGTCGTCCGGATTAGAATGCTCGGCGACCTGGCGGGCGATGAATTTGTGAAAGGCTCCGAACTCGGGCCGCGATGCGGGGACATTCGTCGACCATGGGTCGGGTACGATCGTGATGTTCTCGTGCGCCGACGGGCCCGCATTCATCGAACCGAACACGAGGCTGGTCTGGCCATCTTCTGCCAGCTTGTCCCATAGGCTCGGCTGTTTCAGGATATGGCCTTGGTCCAGTTCAGTGATCTGGTGCGCATCCTGGGTCAGACCGGTATGGAAGGAGACCCACTGCACCCAGGGTTCGAGACTTTCATCGTCGGTATGGGTAACGAAAGTGGCGCCGCCTTGCCGGAGTTTCTTGAAGTTGGGCAAATGCCCTTCGGCAATGAAGCGATCGAGCAGTGGCGGACACAGCTCGTTCAGCTCAAGTACAAGTGTCTTCAATCCCATCTTTCTACTTACCTGTTAAATAGGACTCGTATGCGTCGGCACATGTGCGTGAGCTCGTATCTTCCAGCGGTCGGTAGGACATGCAGCGATAGGTTGCTGTTGCGCCTTCGAGGAAGGTCGCTTGTCCCGCCCAGCCTTTATTCTTGGCCTGATACAGGCTCGCAAACAGTTTAGCCGGGGTTTGCGGAATCGCAACATTCTCGGTGGTGACTTCATGGGCGAACTCGCCATTGACGTACCAGGTGATGCGATCGGGGGCCCAGATGAACGAATACAAGGCAAAGTTCTGAGTCACGTCGAAGTCGAGCGGGTAATTCATCACGCCGACATCATCGCCATCTGCGAGGGCGTTGAATTGGACCGTATAGGGATCCCGTCCGACAAAGGTGACATCGATCTGGTCGTGCGCGGTCCCGTAATAAGGACCGGTATAGGTGAAGAATCCACCGATCAGGCCGGATCCTTCCGCAGCGCGCATAATCACCTGATACTCGCCGAAGCCTTGCATCGCCCGAGTCTGGATTTCACCCCCACTCCACGGCCATTCGCCCGGTCCGGCAGCCTTCGAGCTCATCTCGATATTGAGTCCATTTGGCAGCGCGGTCACATTGCGGCGGCGCCAGTCGCTTTCCCAGTGTCCGTTCTGATTATCGTGTTCCGAGACAAACCAGCGTCCGTCCATGGCTTGCCGCGTCCAGTCGACGAAAAAGGCCGGTTCTGTTGTCACCGGGGCCTCTAACTCCGGGGACGCTGGTGCAGCGGGTGTCGGTGTCGATGTTTCAGATGCCTCAGCGACAGGTTGTGTGGCCTGACCCGATTGGTCCGTGCTGGCGCAAGCGGCCAGAACGGTCGTCGTCAGCGTCAGAATCGCGGCGGTTTTCAGTTTTCGCATCGATATGTCCCCACTCTACTTTGATTGCGCATTAATAGCACAATCCGGGCTATGTCTTAGATGAATAAAGGGCGACTGCAACAATAGTGCCATTGGCAGGCGTGTATTTCAGGTATGGCTTCACGATGGAAATTTACAGCGTAGTTCGCAATTTCCAGCCCGCTGGCACGCGGGATGAATGGGGCCGGGGTGAGCGGTCGGTTAAACCTGTTTGAAACGCAATCATGCTACGGCCAGATAAAATTGCAGAGATGATCACAAGGTAAGAATTTGTCCGCCTCAGTAGCCCCCACATTATCGGTGATCATTGCCAACTATAATTACGAGAAATTCGTTGGCGCCGCGATCGAAAGCGTTCTGTCACAAGACGAAGACGTTCAGATCATTGTCGTCGACGACGCTTCCACCGACAATTCCGTCGATGTGATCAACCAATATGCCGATCGCGTTGAGACCATTCTGCTTGAGGAGAATCGCGGCCAGGGCGGCGGCCTGAATGTCGGATTCGAGGCTGCGACCGGCACGCTGGTCATGTTCCTGGATGCCGATGATTTCATCATCCCGGGTGGGGTCGGGACAATCCTGTCCAATTATCGACCCGAGGTCGCGATCTACCATTACCGCATGCATTATGGCGATGAATCAGGCGGAACCCACGGCGTGTACCCACCTGTGGACCAGCCGCTCGCCGGCGGCGATGTATCAGAGCGCCTGCGCACGACGGGTCACTATGATGGCACGGTCACGTCCGGGCTCGTTTTTTCCCGCGACGCCGTCGCCAATGTCATGCCGATGGATGAGGAAACCTATCGCTACGGGGCGGACGGCTATCTCTGTGCGACTGTGCCGCTTTATGGCGAGAGTGTTACCATCGCGACGCCGATGTCCGCCTATCGCCTGCATACGCGCCAGCATTCGCAGTTCAGCAAGGTCTACGCAGAACGCGCGCGATGGCGATTGAAGCACACAATGGATCGGCACAATTCAACGCGCGAGCACGCCGAACGCCTAGGTCTTCCGGTCAATCCGAACCTGTTCGACGATGATGATTTCGCGCTGCAGGAACGCGTCGTTTCAATGATTATCGAACCTGACAATCACCCGATCGAAGGCGATACTTTGGGGGCGCTGCTGGCGGTGTCGAAAGCGCGCAAGCTGAAACAGGCGGGCGGCGTACGTAAAGTCTGGGAATATGTATGGTGGACCCTGCTGCAAATCGCGCCGCGCCCGATGCGGATCGCCATGATCAAACCAGCCATTGATGCCGATGCGCGTCCGCGTTGGTTCCAATCTATCGGACGGTTCGCCATGCGGCTTTTGCGCCGCTAGACTGCCGAAGCATCAAACCAAGGCCTGTTCATGTCCCGCCCGCTCGTCGATCAGAAAGTCGCCATCATCATCGCGCTCTACAATGATCGCGAGAATGTAGAGCGTGCCATCAGGTCTGCGGCGGCGCAGAAACTACCAGATGGCTACACGCTGGACGTGGTCGTGGCCGATGATTGTTCGACTGATGACAGTCATGATGTTGCGGCGGGAGTCTGTGCAGAACTGCCCTGCGCCCGCATCGTTCAGCTCGGGCAAAATGGCGGACCATCTCGCGCGCGCAATGCAGCGCTGGCCGAAACAGATGCCGCCTGGTTCATGCCCCTGGACAGCGATGATGCGCTCGATCCGGAGCGTCTGGGCAGGTTGCTGCAAGTTGCCGCTGAACGTGAGGCTGACCTCATCGCCGACAATCTGTTCGTCACGCATGGTGATCGCCCATTTGAGATCGTCCGCCCCTTGTGGCCATCCAAGCCAGATGGGATCGTCCCACTCAGCGCCGAATTCTTTGTCGATAATGCGTATGACATGGCTGAGGACCGGTCAGAACTGGGTTATCTGAAGCCGCTCATCTCGCGCAAGCGGCTCGCGCACCCCTATGCACCTTATCGAGATGAGCTAAGATTTGCCGAGGATTATGAACTCTATACGCGCCTGTTGCTGGACGGCGCCAAGGGCGTGCTGACGGATGGACTTGGCTATTACTTCATTCAGCGCGATTTCAGCGCGTCCCGGTCGCAGACCGGTGAGGAGCATCGCCGGATCGCCATGATTGATCACGCCTTCCTGAAGCGCGAAGATCTGAGCCCTGCTGAGCGGCGTGCGATCAAGGGGCATCTTCGCTATTCGCGAAAGGAATGGGCGAACTGGACCCTGATCGAGGCCGGACGTGAGCGTGATCTCGGCAAACTGATCTCCGGCCTGTTTATCTCGCCCGCGGCGCCGGGTTTCCTGCTACAGACACTGGCGCAGAAACTCGGGCTCCTGAAGCGCCAAACCCCAGCCACATGAAACCTGTATCAAAACGGGTCAGACGACGCTTTGCGCGGCCTGAAGGATCGTGCAGATTGGCACGAGATTTGTAGGCCGGGCGACACAAAGATGAGAAGTGTCGCAAGCCACGTCCGCGGAAATTCACGGCGCGTTCATCCGCCAGACAGGTGACCAGAATAGATATGGATCAGATGCCCGATCAGCGATCAGACCCGGCGCGCGTTCTTGTCGTCATCCCGACCTTGAACGAAGAAGCGCATATCGAAGCCTGCATTCGGTCACTTTTGGGTCCAGACCGTCTGAATTGCGCCACGGTTGTTTGCGATGGCGGGAGCACGGATCGAACACAAGAGATTGTTATGCACCTGCAGGAGAGCTTTCCTGAGCTGAAACTTCTGGAGAATGAAAAGAGACTGCAATCGGCGGCGGTCAATCATGCGGTTGCGACCCACGCCACGCCTGAAACGCGATATGTCATACGTTGTGACGCCCACTCGTCTTATCCGGAAAATTTCATTGCTCGCGTGGTTCAAAAACTCGATGAGACCGGTGCGGCCTCTGTTGTCACTGTTATGGATTCGGTCGGAACAACCTGCTTCGAGAAAGCCAATGCTTGGGCGGTCGATACGCCGCTCGGCTCGGGCGGTGCAGCGCATCGCGGCGGCGCGACGTCTGGCTATGTCGATCATGGCCATCATGCCGGTTTCGACATTGGCTGGTTCCGCAGGATTGGCGGGTATGACGAGACGTTTACCCATAATGAGGACGCAGAGTATGACCACCGTCTCGGCCTCGCGGGTGGCAAGGTCTATCTGGATGCAGATATTCGTATCGAATACACGCCGCGCGGATCCCTCTCGGCTCTGGCCCGGCAATACCATAATTATGGAAAAGGCCGTGCACGGACGACGCTGAAACACCGTATGCGGCCGAAAATTCGGCAAATGGTGCCGGTTCTGGCCCTATTGGGCGTGATTTTCGGCTTTGCCTTATTGCCGCTGACGCCCTGGCTTGCTTTAATCCCGTTAAGCTATTTGCTCTTGCTTGCATGCGTGTCCGTCGCCTTTGCGATCAGCAAGAAAAGCTTTTGTGGTTTTTGGACAGGACCCGCATTGGCCACCATGCACATGTCATGGGGGTGGGGATTCCTAGCAGGGCTGGTAAAATTCGGCACAAGACGTGCAAGGCGCGACGTTCTCAGAGCGGCGAATGCCAAAGAAAAATAAATTGATGATAAAGAACGTGGTGGTCGATTATGTCACAGAAGATTAGTTTCGAGCTTGCTCCAGATTTCAAGGAGCACTCCGAATCGATGAGTGACAACATCTTTCGGGATGTGAAATCGATCGTCGAACTGGCCCTTCGCCGGTTCGTTCTGATCAGTGTCGTGACGCTGCTCATCTTCGGCTATGTCGCTAATCACACTTTCTCGCAGACACCGCTCTACACGGCGACCTCGACCGTCATTGTCGATAGCCAGCGGACCAATGTGATCGATCTGGGAGACGTGCTGAGCGGGACCTCGCTCTCCACCTCCGTCCTCGATACCGAAGTGCGCGTGATCAGCTCGCAAGCCCTGCTCGCCAAAGTGGTCGAGAAGGAAAACCTGATCAACGAGCCGGAATTCAACCCACTGCTTCTGCCACCACCGGAGCCAGGCTTTTTCGAACGTGTCTTTGGCGGCGGCGATGATGAGCCCGCCGAACCACGCGAAATGCCGTCAGAAGAAGAGCTCAAGAAACGCGCCGTTGGTCGCCTCGGCGGCATGGTCCGGGTGAACCGGGTCGGCGCCACCTATCTGATCCAGATCCGCGTCACCAGTATCGAACCGCGCATGGCGGCACGTCTCGCCAATGCCGTGGCTGAACAATACGGTATCGAGCAGCTTGAAGTGAAACTCGAAGCGACCGCGCGCGCGACCCGGTTCCTGGCCGAACGCGTCGAAGTGTTGGAATCAGAAGTCACCGCGAAAGAGCTGATCGTCGAGAATTACCGGACTGAGTCCGGTCTGCTTGCCGCGCAGGGCACCACACTGACCGAGGCCAGCATCGCCCAATTGCAACGCCAGAAAGTCGAACAGGAAGGCGAGGTTGCCCGTATCCGCGCCCGCTATGACGGTATGCGCCGCCAGCTGAACTCCGGCGCCGGCGTCGATGCCATTGGCGAGGTCCTGAGCTCGCCCGTGATTAACAGCCTGAAGAACCAATTGTCGGACGCGCAGCGCCGCAAGGCCGAACTTTCGACCTCGCTCGGACCTGAACACCCGCGCATGATCGCGGTTGAAGGCGAAATCGTTGATTATGAAGCGCAGATCAATTCAGAGATGAGCCGCATCATCGACAATTTGCGGGTCGAACTTGCAGTCGCCAATGACCAGATCGCGGCGCTTGATCGCCGTATCAACCAGTCGCGCTCGACCCTGGCGCGCAACAACCGTTCGCAAGTGCGCCTGAACGAGCTGGAGCGTGAAGCCGAAGCCAGCCGGATGATCCTGCAGGAATTCAAGCAGCGTTTCACACAGACCCGCGAACAGGACGAGCTGGTTCAGCCAGACTCCCGCATCCTGTCACCGGCTGCGATCCCGTGGGGACCGTCTTCGCCGCGCACGCGTCTGAACCTGATTGTCGGTCTGCTCCTGGGCGGCATGGCCGGCGCAGGGCTCGCCATCGTGCTTGAGATCTTCAACAACCAGATTCGCTCCGTCGAAGAGATTGAACGTAAGTTCGGCTTCCCGAGCCTGGGTGCGGTGCCGCTAATCAAGTCGCTGAAATTCCTTGGCTTTGGCAGTAAGGTTCCCGCCGACTTCCTGGTCCAGGACCCGTTATCCGCCTATGCGGAAAGTATGCGCTACATCCGCGCTTCGATCGCCATCTCGGCGATGGAGGACCAGACCAAGACGGTGACGATCGCTTCGTCGCTGCCCGATGAAGGCAAGACCAGCCTGACCTTGAGCCTTGGTCGCATGTCGGCCCTGTCGGGCGACAAGACCCTGGTCATTGATGGCGACTTCCGCCGCCGCCAGTTGACCGCGTCTGCGGGCCTCGATCCGAAGACCGGCCTGGTCGAATATCTCTCGGGCGAATGCGAGCTTGAAGATGCCATCTATCGCGAAGAACATACCGGCCTTGATCTGCTGGCGCTGACCCTGAACGGACGCACCTTGTATGATGTGTTCGGGACCAAGGCGTTCGACACGCTGCTGGAGCGCCTCAAGGAACAGTATGACCTGATCCTGATTGATACCGCGCCATTGCTGTTGATCGCCGAAGCTGGCGTGATCGCAAGCAAGACGGACAAGACCATTCTGATTGTGCGCTGGATGCGCTCGCGCCGCTCCTCTGTGCGTCGCGCGTTGGAAATGCTGAAGAGTATGAAAGCTGAAGTTCTGGGCATCGGTCTGAACATGGTCGACCTGACCAAGAAGCGTCACCATACTGAACAGGCTTCGACCTCGTCGGCCTACAGAAAATACTACACGTCAGAATCGCGCTGGCGCTGGATCAATCCACGTCGCAATCGCAACGTGACAAAGCTGCCTGCGGCCAATCTCAACGAACCGAACGTGCCGGGAGAAGACGAGGAAACCTCGACCCAGCTGCGCTCGATGTTGAACAATGGCTAAGACGATGCGCATCTCCTATTTTGGGCATGACTCATCAGACGCAGCCATTCGCAAACGGGTCCACACTTTCCAGAAGTGCGGCTATGACGTTCATGGCTTCATGAACAAGCGGCTCGATGGGCCGACCCCTGAATGGGAAAATGTTGAGCTCGGCGAGACCGAGAATGGAGCTTATTTCAGTCGCATCTGGAGCGTGTTTCGCGGGGCGTTTCGCGCCGCCAAGCACAAACAAGTCCTGGTATCGGCGGACCTGATCGTCGCGCGCAATCTGGATATGTTAGCGACGGCATTTCTAACCAAACGTCTGACCGGCCTGAAAACGCCCGTCCTNTACGAGTGCCTCGATGTCCACCGCATGCTTTGCCGTGAAGATTTCATCGGCTGGCTGGCGCGCAAGTTTGAACGCGCCTTCCTGAAGCGCAGCCTTGGGGTGATTGTCAGTTCGCCGGCTTTTGTGAAGCAGCATTTTGAGCGCCACTATGCCGGCACGTTTCGAGCCTATCTGGTCGAAAACAGACTCTCCGCCGCCTTCGCCAGATCGGTGGCGCGGCCATCAGACTCCAGCAAGCAAACAGCAGGCGAGCCGCTTCGCCTGGGCTGGGTCGGGATATTGCGCTGTCAGCGAACGCTTGGCCTGATGGTCCGCGCCGCGCAGGAGTTTGGCAAGGCGGTGGAAATCCATGTGCACGGTAAGCCGGACTTATGGAGCGTGCCGCAATTCCACGAAACGATTGATGCAATCGACAACATCGTGTTTCACGGCGCCTACAAGGCCCCGGATGGATTGCCGGAGATCTATAATATGCTCGACCTGGTCTGGTCGGGTGACTTCATGGAGGCAGGCCTCAATTCGAAATGGCTGCTGCCGAACCGAATTTATGAGGGCGGCTATTTCGCCGTTCCAGCCGTTGCACCCGCCGATACACAAACCGGTGCCTGGGTGCGCGAAACCGGGACCGGCTTTGTCGTCGACGAACCGGTCGAAGATGCGCTGATCGCGCTCCTTGGAGACCTGGTCGAACGCCGCGATGAGATCCAGTCGCGCCGCGATACGTTACTCAGTCTTCCTGATACGGTGTTCGTTGAGCCTGACGGTTTCATGGCCGACTTGCTCGATCAAATTCTCGAGACCAGAGCACCGTCCGCATCCGCACCGCTGGCACTTAGCCAGCCGGACCAGGCATAAGGCGGAGGCTGCGCATCATGACGTCCCCGCTGATCAGCGTCTGCATCTGCACATTCCGCCGTAAATCGGTGTGCGAGACGATTGACTCCATTGCGGCCCAAACCGTCGGGCCTGAGATCAGTTTTGAGGTGATTGTCGTCGATAATGATGTCGAGCCGACCGCGCGGGATTATGTCGAATCGACAGCGGCAAAATTCGAACACCTGAACCTCAAATATGTGCATGCCCCTGCGCGCAATATTTCAATCGCCCGCAATGCCTGTGTCGATAATGCGATAGGTGAATGGATTGCCTTTATCGACGATGATGAAGTTGCCACCGAACACTGGCTGCAGCACCATTATGACGCGGTGACGCGAGACCAACTCGATCTCGCTTTCGGGCCGGTCGTGTCGATCTATCCGGACCACGCCCCCGATTGGATCCGCGAGATTGATCTGCATTCGATCAGTGTCGGTGACCGGCGACCCATCCTCACCGGGCACACAAGCAATGCCTTTTTCAAACGCCAGCATCCGGTAATTGCGAAACTCCGATTTAGCGAGGACCGCGGCCGATCAGGCGGTGAGGACACGCAATTCTTCCATCAGTGCCACCTGGGCGGCGCGAAGATCGACGAGATCAAGGCAGCTGTCGTCTACGAACCAGTGGCGGACAATCGTCTGTCGCTCGACTGGTTGGTGAAGAACAAGTTTCGCTCCGGAATCACCTATGGAAAAGTCGTGGTCTATGGCCGCAGTATTCTGCGAAATCTGTTCAAGCTCGCTGCTTCCATGGTGAAGGTGGCTTATCTCTTGGTGTTGACCCTGCTGACCATCGGCTCAAAAGCAACCAGTCGGCGACACTATGTGCGCGCGATGTTTCATAGCGGAATCGTGGCGGCGTTCTTCTCGATCAAGGAAGCGGAATATTACGGCCAGCTCAGTCCGACCATTGCTGACTGATCCTGCGCGTCGTCTACTTATCCGGTCTTTCCGGCACCATCAAAAGCGTAACCCAGCGTTCGCATCATCTCACCAAAAGCCGCGGGCAGGTCATCAAAAGCGTCCTCAGGTAAGCTCTCGCGCCATTTCCCGATCGAACCCGATGTAATCGGACGGGTTACCGCGGCGTGGTGGGCATGGCGCCCGACATCACCGAGCTTCTCTGGCACTCGGGTCAGATATTCCGGATCGAAGTCAAGGTCAGCCCATTTGAAAATGGATCGGAATACGCTTTCCGGGTCGGAGACAAGGTCCTCATACGCAATTTCCAGCGCCGGTCGCTTCGCGCGTTTCAAATAGCGGCGGCACGCGGCATTAGCGTCAATCCAGCGCTGGGCCGAGCTATCGAAATCGCGCATGTCTGATTTCAATTGAGACGCGACCACATCGCGGCCGTCCCGTTTCAGGTGCAGATAATAGGCGTCCGGATACGCTTTCACGATATGATCCAGATGCACCGTGTTCCACGGCGTTTTGTCGCCCCAGCGCGGTGCCGCATAGCCATGCTCGCGGGTCATGAATGCATAAAACAAGTCGATCAGGCGCTGACGCGTCTGCTCCCCTTCTTCGAGCACACAAGCCTGCTTGGCGAAAGGTGTGAGGCTTTCAATCTCGAGATCCGCAAACAGGTTATGGCGCTCGAAATAGGCGCAGAACAGGAACACACGCTCACGCCAGTCGAGCCCGCGCCATTTGCGCCAGCGCGACAGGATCTCGCCCAGCACATAAGTTTCCGGCGGAATGTATATCTGGTCGGATGCCATCAAGACCCGGCGGGTCAGTGTATTGCCTGACCGCGGCGCGCCGACAATGAAGAGCGGAGGAGATTGCGACATAGACTAGGCGCCTTTCCTGTCTCGCCATCGCCGGCGCCGAAACCCGGCCAGTTTCTTGGCGGCGATCAAGGGAGAGACTTTAGGTTTGGGAGTTCTCGATACCGTACCCTGATCTGAGATCAGAGCCTTGAATCGATCTATGATGGCTTCGGTTGAGTAAGCACGAATGCAATGCTCGCGCGCGGCCGCAGCCGCGGCGCGCTCGGACGAGAGATTGCTACGGATATGATCGAGTATGGCGGGGACTTCGGCGGGCGTGCCATAAATGGCGTGCGGTCCGAATGTGGGCGCGAGCTCCGGCGACAGAATGCAGCGGACTTGCATCAGCATCGCTTCAGCGATCGTGCGTCCGAAGGCTTCGACCCAAAGTGGTGAATGGTGATAGGAAAACACATCGAGGCCATCGAGATAGTCTGCGACCGGCAGCGCGTTGAAGTCGAGGATCGACCAGGCTGATGTGTCGACATCTCTCGCCTTCAAGAATTCGCGGTCGGCGCCCATGATGCTGATCTGCGTCTGCGGGCCGGCTGGAAGAGCGAGCGCAATTTCCTCACCGGTCGCAGGCCATTTGTCAGGATGCGGCCGACCGTGCCGTCCGACGGTGAGGTTTGCAGATTGCAGTTTTTGTCGTTGCGGCGTCCAGGCACTGACATCGAAGGTGTTTGGCCAATCCTGCTGCGTCATGCGCAACATCGGCGCATATGCGCGGAACTGCTCGCGGCATAAACCAGAGACCGGGGCCCAGAGCAGCGCCTGCCCGAACTGTTTGCGGATATTGCGCTGGACGCGAAATGGGTCGAAGGCGAGCGCGCTGTCGCCGAGGAAAAGCGGCTGGTGGGCAACCAGGACGCTGCGATCGGCTTCGACTCGCAGTCCGCTTTTGACAGGATTTTCGAATACAGAGGGATGATGGAAAAAAGCGACCTCGCAGCGCGCGACGGTTGACGCGCTCGCATCGACTTGTGTGACGCCTGGCAAATCGCGCAGGTGCAGAACTTGTTCATTCTCCGTATCGAAATCCTGGAAGAAGCCTTGAGATTCCAACAGCGCGAGACCAATGTTGAGGCCCGCATCCGACATCGCCTTAACATCTGCGATGACAGCCGCAGACGTCCCGCCGGAAAAGCGAGGATCCGTTAGGATGAGGGCGTCGAATGTCTGGGTCAAATCGGGAGCGTCCCACCAGGAAAAATCAAATGAAATCTGAGCAAATCATATGCCAAGACGAGCGCCGGTACATCCGTTTTTTGACCTGCGGATCGGCGAGCAGTAAACTGTAATAAATCAAAGGCATAATACGGTTATGCCTTGGCACGCATCTTGCGGGCGCAAGCGCTTGTATAGATCGTTTAGCAGCAGGTCCCGTGCCCGTCCGATCCGACCAGGTAAGTCGCGCAGGCACAGAATTGAGGGATCAAAATGGGTGAGGGTACCAGGACGATGAGCAGTCGTGTGAGCGTCATTCTCCCGACCTATAATCGTGCCGATCTGATTGGGGACACGGTGGAGAGCCTGCTCGCACAAACCCGTCCTGTGGATGAAATTCTGGTCGTCGATGACGGTTCTACCGATGCCACCTCTGAACGCGTTGCCGTGTTTGGCGACAAGGTGAGGTATCACCACAAGGAGAATGGCGGCAAATCAGCGGCGCTCAATCTCGCCCTGAACATGATAGAAAGCGATTGCGTATGGATCTGCGATGATGATGACCTGGTCTTGCCGGATGCTTGCGAGCGCCTGATGGGCGCGCTGGAAGCAGAGCCAAGACTAGATTATTGCGCCGGCTTGCACGAGGATTTTTACGCCGATCCCAAAACGGGCGATATTGTCCGCAAGGCGCCAGGATACTCAAAAGCGTCACAGCCAGATGAGATCTTTTCGGATGCGCTGGATGGCTGTCACATTTTCCAACCCGGCCTGATCGTTCGCAAGTCATTCTATGACCAAGTCGGGCGCTTTGATGAAACGCTGACTCGCTCGCAGGACTATGAAATGTTGCTGCGGCTGACCCGTCATGGAGGCGGTCGCGTGCTGCCGCATACGGTGTTCCTGCACCGCGAACATAAGGGTAGGCGCGGCTCTGCCAGCGAACGATTCACGATGGATCAGGCCAACGAGAAATGGATCAAGTATCATCGACAGATCATCAAGCCATTGCTCGCCGACCTGTCGGATGAAGAATTGCTGCCAGCCGAGATCTGGAACGCGCCCGGAAGCGCGGCGACTCGAACTCGCACCGCGATGATCCGCAGAGGCTCTATATTCGGTCGCCATGTCTTGTGGGACGAAGCGCTGGAGGCCTGGGGCAGCATCGACCCGGCGCTGGGCGAAACGCTCAGCGAATATGAAATCGAGCTGATCCGGATGTCGACCAGTTATGGGCTTGGCTGCGCGCCGCTTCTGGATTCAGAAGAGATCCGGCAAAAGGTTCAGGCGCTGAAAGACGCGTCACCAACGGGGCGCCAGCTCGTCAAACAATTGGGTCGGTCGGTGTACTGGCGCATGAAGGACGCAATCCTTCAAGGATCGGTCGGTGATGTCGGGCGCTACGGCAGATTCATCCTGGCTTCCCGGTAAAGTGGTGTTTCAGGCACCGATCGATGAAATTTCATCCTGAAATGAACGGGTTTTGCATAAATCGCGTCTAGGACTACGACTCTCCGTAAATTCCTTAAACCAAACGTCTTTCGTCATGACCTCAACTTCCCAAGACTCAGCGATTTCAGTCGATATCTGGATCTGGGACAATGCAGATTTCATGGCTGATGCGGAGCGTCTGGCGAGCGAGCTAAACACCGAAGAACTCGCCCGGCGTGATCGTCAGGCTTCACGTGAAAGAGGGCTGCACTGGGCCATCTCGCGGGCCAGGGTGCGAACGCTGCTTGCGCAGATTCTCGACATACCCGCCAAGGCGCTGAAGTTTGAGGAGAACGCCTTCGGAAAACTGAGTATCCCCGCAAGGCGCCAAGCAGATCTGGACTTCAGTATCAGCCATGATGGCAGCTGGACCGTGCTCGCGGTCAGCAAGGGTGCGCCGGTCGGAGTCGACATTGAATCGGTCAAGACGCTCACACGCGAGGAGATGGAGTGGCCCTTGTCAGTCGTGGAGCGTCAGCATCTCTCGGAAATTGCCGACGAAGACGTTGGGCAGGCTTTTTTCCGCTACTGGACGCTGAAAGAGGCCTTCATCAAAGGGCTCGGGCTTGGCGTTTCATTTCCATTACAGGATTTCGACATGACGCCATTTGGCGACGACCCGGCCCTGTTGCGGGTTGAGGGGGCTCCGGAAGCAGTGAAAAACTGGGTATTTGAGGCCCGTGAACTTCGGCCAGGATTGCGGTTTGCGTTGGCTGCGCGAACCGGTGGCGATCGGCCTCTACTCGCCTATCACACGAAAACTGGACGCTGAGAGTATCAATTGGAACGAATTTTGCTTCGGATCGGCTGAATCCGTTGACTTTCCAAGCTTTTGAAAGTGATTGTACATGCTGGGTAGATTAAACGACGAAATGTCCGGGACGCAGGCCAAAGCTGTCTTTGTAGGCAGCACTCAAGTGATGATCGATTGCATCCAGCAATGGATGGCGAACGGACATGCCGTGCAGGCTGTGATCAGCGATTGCAGCGATGTTGAAGCCTGGATTTCATCCTCTGACCTTCCGCTGATCTCGCCAAAGGCGGACCTTGCCGCGCAGTTATCTGACGCGCCGTTCGATTACCTGTTTTCGATCATCAATCATGCCATTTTGCCTGATGAACTGGTCGCCCTGCCAACCCGACGCGCGATCAATTATCACGATTCCCTTTTGCCTGATTATGCTGGTTTCAATGCCACGTCCTGGTCGATTATCGACGGCCGCGATGCGCATGGTGTGACCTGGCACGCGATGACGGCAGACGTCGATGGCGGCGACATTCTGCTGCAGAAATCCTTCGAGATCTCTGGCGAAGACACGGCCTTCTCGCTCGGCGTGAAATGCGCCAATGCGTGCCGGGAATCCTATGCCGAGCTCCTGATTGCATTGGCGGAGGAGGTTTCGGCGGGCACGCCGATGCCGGCAAAATCGCCTGGCGCTCACAAGCAGTTTCACCTTCGTTCAGACCGTCCCGGACTTGGTCTGATCGAGTTTGACAAGACCGTTGCCGAAATTACCCGCCTTGTTCGCGGTCTGCATCTCGGCCGTGAAGACAATTGGATGTGCTTGCCAAAAGTGCAGATCGGCGATGCGATCTATCTGGTTGAACATGCCGACGCGGTTCCACAAGCGACGTCCGCCGCTCATGGCCTAATTCTGGCCGCGACCGACGATAGCCTGACAGTTTCAGCTGCAGATGGCGCCGTACGCCTGAGTGGACTGACCAAGCTGGATGGACGCGCACCTGAATTGGGTGCTTTGCCAGCCGTCGCCAATACCACGATTGCCGCGCCTGGCGCAGCCGAAGCGTCGCTGGCCGAGTGGGATGCCAAACTGACCAAACATGAGCGGTTCTGGATGCGCTGCGTCGCCGCACAAACGGCGCCGGCGCTCGCGCAAATTCGTGAGTCCGCGACCGATCCAGACCAAGCGCAATTCTCTATCGAACGCCAGCATNCGGCGCGCGCCTATCTCGCCGCCTTTGCCGCCTATATTGCCCGTNCGGGCGAAGCGACCGAGTTCGACCTCTCCCTNTCNAAACCCTTACCGNAACTCGGNGACCNNTTCTATGCGGATCAAACCCCGATGCGGGTCGATATCGCAATGACGGCACCGTTCAGCGCGNTTCAGGACCAGATGGATGANGCGCTNNCGGCTCAGGAAAAACGCGGCACCTTCGCGCGCGATATGGGNGCGCGGTANGAGNCACTGCGCGCGGGTGCGGAAACNCGCAAANCNCTGCCNNTTGGNGTGCANCTCACCGGCAGCGCCAATCTNNTNCCAGGGACGTCCCTGACCCTGCTTGCCGATGATGCGGCAGATCAGGTGACATTCAGCTACGATCGNCACGCNATCTCCGAAACAGCCGTGCAGGCCATGGCAACGCGGATCGAAACCCTGCTCCACGAAGCTGCAGCGCACCCCGAAACCCCGGTGTCTCGACTGAACCTGTTGCCGGAAGCCGAGAAGCGGCAGCTTCTCGACCTCGCGCAAGGCCCGGCCAAGGCCTATGCCAGCGATCAATGCGTGCATCAGCAGTTCGAAGCTCAGGCATCCCGGACGCCGGACGCGACCGCGGTCGTGTTCCAGAATACATCCCTGACTTATGCCCAACTCGACACCCGCGCCAATCAGATCGCAAATGCGCTGATTGGAAAGGGGGTTCAACCCGGCGACTTTGTTGCGGTCTGCGTGAAGCGGTCGACCGAGCTGGTGGCGGCTTTGCTCGGGGTTATGAAAGCGGGCGCGGCCTATGTCCCGATGGACCCGTCCTATCCGCGCGATCGTGTGGCTATCATGCTGGAAGATTCCGGCGCGAAAGCGGTTCTGACGAGTATGAATTTGGCGCCAACCCTCTCCTTTGATGGCGCTGAACTGTTGGCATTGGACTCGATTGCCGCCGATGCGGATGTGAGCGCGCCGCAGACGAAGATGTCCGCTGAAGACCTCGCCTATGTGATCTTTACTTCAGGCTCCACTGGTCGTCCGAAGGGCGTGAAAGTCGCCCACTGCAATGTTTCCAACTTCTTTGCTGGCATGGATGATGTCATCGGCACCGAACCTGGTGTCTGGCTGGCGGTGACGAGTGTCAGCTTCGATATCTCCGTCCTGGAAATCTTCTGGACCCTGTCACGTGGATTCGAGGTCGTGATCCAGGGCGAAATGGATCGCAGCACGCTGTCGGATGCCGCGGCGATTGAAGTGTCCGATACGCCGATGGATTTCGGCATGTTCTATTTCTCATCCTCGCAGGGCGATGCGCGTCCGGGCGAGACCTATAAATTGCTGCTCGAAGGTGCCAAGTTTGCCGACACGAACGGATTCCAGTCCGTCTGGACGCCGGAGCGACACTTCCATGAGTTTGGCGGAATCTTCCCTAACCCGGCGGTGACCACGGCGGCATTGACGACGATTACCGAGAATGTCGCCCTGCGCGCAGGGAGCGTCGTCCTGCCAATGCACAATCCAATCCGCGTGGCCGAGGACTGGTCGGTTCTGGACCAATTGTCGAATGGTCGGGTCGGACTGTCTTTTGCCTCCGGCTGGCACGCCAATGATTTCGCCCTGATGCCCGAGAATTACGAGCGCCGGCGTGAGATCATGGTCGAGAGCATCGAGACGGTGTTCAAGCTCTGGGCCGGCGAGGAAGTCGAAGTCGCGAATGGCGAAGGCGACATGATCAAGGTCTCCACCTTCCCGCGCCCGATACAAGACCGTCCGCCGATCTGGATTGCGTCGGCTGGCAATATCGAGACATTCAAGTCTGCCGGGCGTCTGGGCGCCAATATCCTGACCAATATGCTGGGCCAGGATCTCGAAGACCTGCGGACCAAGCTCGCGGCCTATCGCGAAGCCCGCGCCGAGGCCGGGTTTGAAGGTCCGGGCCAGGTTTCGCTGATGCTGCATACTTTTGTCTGCGAAGACACTGAGCAGGCCCGCAAAATCGCACGCCAGCCCTTCTGTAATTACCTTCAAAGCTCGTTTGATCTGGTCAAAGTCGCGCCGTGGATGTTCCCGGCTTTCAAACGCCCTTCTCTCGAAGGGGCAGAGGCGCAGCTGGATACGTCCCAGTTTACCGATGAAGATATCGCCGCTTTGATGGATCATGCCTTTGATCGCTATTTCGAAACCGCCGGTCTGTTCGGATCACCGGAACACGCACTCGGCATGGTCGAGAAGTTGAAAGACATTGGCGTCAACGAGATTGCTTGCCTGGTCGATTTCGGCATTGAGTCGGAAACGGTTCTGCAGAATCTGCCGCATCTGGCCCGGCTGAGAGAACTCGCCAATTCCGGCGGCGGTAGCGACGACGCTGATACATTTGTCTCCGTCAGTGAGACCTTCAAGGCGCATGACGTCACACATTTGCAGTGCACACCCTCGATGGCGCGTATGCTGATCGATGATCCCGAAGTGCTCGAGCAATTTGGATCGCTGAAACACCTGATGCTGGGCGGTGAAGCATTGCCCAGCGATCTGGCTGACATGTTGCACGCGACCCTGACCGGGTCTTTCACCAATATGTATGGACCGACCGAGACGACGATCTGGTCGACGACTTCGCTGGTCAAAAAAGGCGAACCAATTACCATCGGGCGCCCGATCGCCAACACCACGATTCGACTTCTGGATGCTGACAGCCAGATGGTTGGGGTCGGCGAAGCGGGT
>JGI12316J14372_10002261_pt1 | contig 21283 bp, 23 predicted proteins | sample MarCyaLeptolynsp_FD_14372 | JGI IMG/M metagenome (IMG submission 14372) | reverse complement strand
AGGTCGCTGTGCTGGTTCCAACCACTTTGCTAGCCCAACAGCATTACCAAACTTTTCTGGATCGATTTGCCGAGTGGCCAGTTCAAATTGAATCATTGTCACGTTTTAATTCAAGTAAAAAACAAAAAGAGACTATTGAAGCATTAAAAAGCGGTAAAATTGATATCGTTATTGGCACACATAAGCTTTTCAATACTGATATTAAATACAAAAACCTCGGATTGATTATTATCGATGAAGAACAACGCTTTGGCGTTAGGCATAAAGAGAAATTAAAATCCTTACGTGCAGAAGTTGATATTTTAACCTTGACTGCTACACCTATTCCAAGAACATTAAACATGTCACTGAGCGGCTTGCGTGATTTATCTATCATTGCCACGCCACCAAATCACAGACATGCCATAAAAACATTTGTCTCTCAATGGAATGATGCCAACATCAAAGAAGCCTGTACGCGGGAAATAAAACGTGGTGGACAAATATACTTCCTGCATAATGAAGTTAAGACTATAGAAAAAGTAACGCAGGATTTACAGGTTTTATTACCCAATGCTTCAATAAGATTTGCCCATGGACAAATGTCAGAGCGCGAGTTGGAACAAGTTATGCTGGATTTTTATCACTCTCGTTTTAGCATTCTGGTAGCTACGACTATAATTGAAAGTGGTTTGGATGTTCCTACAGCAAACACAATTATTATTAATCGTGCTGACAAATTAGGATTATCTCAACTACATCAGTTACGTGGCCGTGTTGGCCGTTCGCATCATCGTGCATATGCCTACCTCATCACTCCTCCGCGTAAAGCCATGTCAGCGGATGCAGTAAAACGTTTAGATGCAATTGAGTCATTGGAAGAACTAGGTGTTGGGTTTACATTAGCAACACATGATTTAGAAATTCGTGGAGCCGGTGAATTACTAGGTGAAGACCAAAGTGGCCAGATACAGGAAATTGGTTACACAATGTATAATGAATTGCTCGCACGAGCTGTACACGCACTTAAATCAGGCGATCTACCTGAACTGGACCGCCCACTGGACCATGGCCTTGAAGTTGACCTTGGTGACCCGGCATTATTACCTGAAAGTTACGTACCTGATGTACACATGCGACTGGTGTTATATAAACGAATCGCTAGCGCTATCAATGAAATTGAACTTAAAGAATTACAAACTGAGCTGATTGACCGCTTTGGCTTAATGCCGATACAAACTAAAAACCTGATAGCTACCACGGAACTTAAGCTGTTTGCTGGTGGTCTGGGTATAAATAAAATAGAGGCTCACGAAGATGGCGGCAGGATTTTATTTGATAAAAATCCCAAAATCGATATCGACGAGTTACTTAAACTATTACAAAGACAATCGTCTGTATTTAAAATGTCCGGCAGTGAAAAATTGTTGTTTACGGTAAACTTACCTACTGTGGATAATAGAATCGAATATATTCGCAATATAATTAATACTATTGCTTTTAAGGAAGCGGCATGAATTTAAGATCACTATCATTTAGCGCAATATTTTTGCTTATAATTCCTTATAGTATTTTTGCATCAGATAAAGATTATGCGATTGAAGTGATTCTATTCGTAAATAAAGATGGCTTACAGCAAACCGCAGAACAATTCTCAATTAACCACATTATTCCAGCACCTACTGATGGCATTCAATTAGACTCTGTTGACAACGAAAGTGCCTGGCAAGCAATTCCTGAAGAAGACTATATACTAAACAATGTTGCTGAAAAATTAACCCGCTCAGGCCGTTATCGAATTCTGAAACATATTGCATGGCGTCAACCAGTCGTTGAAAGAGATGATGCCGTAGCCATTGCTGTTAATGCAGGACGAGACTTTACTAGTTTGTTTCCTGAACGAGCATATAAACAAATTGAATTTAGCGATACTTCAACACGAGCTGACAACGAGACAAATCATATAGTGCGTGAATTGGCAGGTACTATTACTGTTGTAATTACACGTTATATCCATGTTTACAGCGATTTAGTATACCGTCTCCCAAGGGCCAACCCATTACATATGGAAGATGTACTTAATCGTGATCAAGTGCTAGTCGACTATGCAGTAAATTCACATCGCCGTATGCGTAGCCGTGAATTACACTACATTGACCATCCGCTGGTTGGAATATTAGTTGAGGCGACCCCGATTAAGAAAGAAAACTAGATAAGCAATTAAATCACTTCCATTAGCTTAGCAAGTAATTTACGTACTTTTTCCATACCCAATTCAGTACATTCGCGAATTGACTCTAAAGTAATTTCTTCTTCGCTACGCCCTGCTGCCCAATTAACACACATTGCACAATGTGCATAAGCAATATTAAGCTCACGTGACAATGCAGCTTCAGGCATACCCGTCATACCAACAACATCACAACCGTCACGTTCTAATTTATTGACTTCTGCTGCAGACTCCAGACGTGGACCCTGTGTTGCTGCATAAACGCCATGTTTAAAAGCATCCACACCCGCTAAATCAGATGCTTCAATTAGTTTTTCCCTTAATGGTTGGTTATATGGATTAGAAAAATCTATATGTTTCACATGACTTAAATCTTTCTCAAAATATGTATGTTCTCTTCCATACGTATAGTCGATTATCTGGTCTGGTATCACAATGCGTGCAGGTGAGATTTCATTATGTATACCCCCAACTGCTGCCACAGCAACAATATTCTTTACATGCTTATCGTGTAACGCCCATATATTGGCACGGTAATTCACCATATGCGGTGGAATAGTATGGCGTGAACCATGTCGCGGTAGAAATATTATTTTTTTGCCGCAGTAATCACCAAATGTAATGGGTCCTGAAGGCGTACCAAAAGGTGTTCTTACTACTTCTTTACGAATAATCTTTAAACCAGGAAATGAGGCTAAGCCTGTTCCTCCAATAATTGCAATATCTTGCATGAGTCTATTCCAATAATTTATTCGCCAATAGCGTATATAGCAGGAAGGTTGCGCAAGTAACCCTTGTAATCCATACCATAGCCATAGACATAACGATCCATTACTTCCAAACCATAAATATCTGGTTTGCTACCTACTTGTGGTGAAGACTTTTGTTTATATAACAATACAGATGTTATAACTTCATTAGCTTCATGTTTTTCACAATAAGAAACAAGCTCTTCCATAGTGTAACCTTCGTCATAAATATCATCGATCAGGACCACAGTTTGATTTTGCAGTGACAATTTCGGTTCTTTTAACCAATGCAGGCTACCACCTACTGTTTTATCTCTATAACGTGCAACTTGTAAGTAGTCAAATCGCACATCGCAGTCCATACTACGTGATAAATCTGCGGTAAGCGTCACACCACCATTCATAACACAAATAAGAATAGCATTTTTATTTCTTATCCTTGCCTCTAATTCAAGACCCATGTTTTCAACAGCGGTTTTAATTTTTGGCGCTGAATATTAAATCTGAACTTGCTTTAATTTTTTGCAAGTCTTCAAGCGTTGGACTAGGCATAATAATCGACTATTCAGGTTTATCTAGGTTGCCTTGTTGCAAGAACATGGTTGTAGTTGGGAATGCGATCTCGGCATTATTTTCTTCAATAATATTGGAAATCTTGAGCAACACATCCTGCTTGACTTCATGATAGTGCACCCAATTAGTTGTTTTGGTAAATGTATATACAAAGAAGTCTACTGATGATTCATTGAAAGCGTTAAAGTTAACAATCATTGTCTGGTTCTGATCAATCTCTTCATGAGATTTCAACATGGCTTTCACACCTTCAACAATACTATCCATTTGCTTAATATCATCGTAACGCAAACCAATCGTTTCATAGATTCGACGATGCGACATGCGAGATGGATTTTCTACCGCAATAGTAGCAAATATGGAATTGGGCACATACAACGGACGTTTATCAAAGGTACGGATAGTAGTTAAACGCCAACCAATGCTCTCTACTGTACCTTCAATTTGTTTATCGGGTGAACGTATCCAGTCCCCTACCGTAAACGGGCGATCTAAATAAATCATCAGCCCACCAAAAAAGTTTGACAGTAAATCTTTCGCCGCAAAGCCAATAGCAATACCACCAATACCACCAAATGCCAGTACACCCGAGACACTGAAACCAAGGGTTTGCAATATCACCAGACCAGTAGTAATAAACACTGCGGTACGAACCAGTTTGCCAATGGCATGAATAGAAGTACGGTCAACGGATTGTCCGGTGAGCAATTTCTGTTGGATAGTGGCATTTTCAAAATGAGAAATAAATGCAACTAAAGCCCAGGCTATCATGGCCGTAATCAACACATAACGAATTGTATTAATGTATTGAAATATTGATGCATCGGTTTGTGTACCGGTAATCTCAGCAGCGTAAGAAATTCCTAAAATTAGAATGGTGTAGCGTAATGGCCGTCTGACTGCATTAACTAGAGCATCATCCCACGGGTTATGTGTAGTTTTTGCCTTGGCTACAAGCTTCAACATAATCCGTCTTGCGATATATGCGACAATTAATACTACAAGGACAACTGCGAACACCTCGTAGATCCATGTTTCAATTAAATTATTAGTAAAAACTTCTTTAGCTTTTTCTATCAGTGACGACATAGTGGTTCAATGCTTAAAGATTTAGAGACAAATTTTTATTTGATTGATAATTGCTGATAAATTCATCAAGTTGACGCTGTTGCTCGCCAGTCAGGGACACGGGAGTTTTACCATGAAATCGGGCTAAACGTAATTGTGAGCTTGGGTTATTGTAGTCATTGAGTTGATCAAGTGCAGCAGGAATATCGTCTGGACTATTACATAACAAAATCATATCAGAACCAGCTTGCAGTGCAGCATGCACACGTTGACGAACATCGCCAATAATATGAGCACCTTTCATAGTGAGATCGTCGCTGAAAATCACACCTTCAAATCCAATCTGGTCTCGCAGTACACGAGTTAACCAATAAGGCGAGAAACTGGCAGGCTTTGTATCAACATGCTCATATACAACGTGTGCCGACATAATACCTGCAATACCATGATCCACTAAGCGCTGAAATGGAACAATATCGGCCAATTGCAGATCACTTTCATAGCGATGATCAACAGGACATTCAAAATGAGAATCTGCACTGACAGAACCGTGCCCAGGGAAATGCTTACCCACCGATTCCATACCCCCCTTACGCAATCCCAACATAAACTTACTGGCTAATGCACTGACAGCATCAATATCAGAATGAAATGCTCGATCACCGATGACAATACTTTCACCCGTATCAAGATCAAGTATGGGCGCAAAAGTAAAATCTACTCCTATCTCACGTAACTCTGTTGCCAACCGGCAGGCCAATAATTCAGCAAGAAGCATACCCCGGTGCGGATCCTTATCATAAACTTCACCCAATGCGCGCATCGGTGGATATTGAGTAAAACCTTCTCGAAAACGCTGTACTCGCCCACCTTCTTGATCAACTGCAACTAATAACTTGGGTTTTTTAATTGCATGAATATCTTTAATCAGACTGGCTAATTGTTTCTTATCACGATAGTTCCTGGTGAATAGAATCACACCTCCCACCGCAGGATGGTTTAACCATTCACGCTCCTGAACACTAATCTCGCATCCCTGGAGATCAATCATTAAAGGGCCATTACTCATTTTTATATGTAATCCAATGACTTAAACAACATTATGGTGAATCCATAATCACTAAAGCGTATTGTAGGGTGATTCTCTAAACAGGATAAGAAGAAATGAGATACTAGAAGATACTTTACCTATTAGCCATCTTCAGGTAAAAAAATAGGGCACCCATAACCGAGTGCCCTAACCAGGAGGAGTCGAGAATAACAACATGGCAATCAAGTAAATTCTGATTGATGTTGTGAGGCTCGCAATAGTATCTGCATTTATGATGCCAATAATATTTTTACCATAATAATCATAGGTTTATAAAAATCTTAATAAATTTATTGGATATTTGACGCTTTTTTAACCACAAAATGTGGCAATTAGTTGCCGTAGATGGCAATTGTTGCCAACAAAAATCACCTGAACTCATTGATATTTAGTTGTATTTTGGACTTTATATTTTATTTGCCGGCCATTGCTGCTGGATGGACTGAACGCTAGATTGACCATGCGCTATGCCTAAAACTAGTTATCAAAAAGCCTTAGATGCTGACGAGATCAATTTTGATGCCATGCAAATGAATGTGGTTGAGCATCTGGATTCTTTACATAAGCAAATCAGCCGCAACCCAACTGGAACTGCCGCGACTTTAAGCAATAAGTTGACAGGCATTTTTCGACGCCCTGAAAAGCAAACGACTTCTATTCAGGGTTTGTATATTTGGGGTTCAGTAGGTCGCGGTAAAACATTTTTAATGGATATTTTCTATGAGTGTTTAGGCGAACAAAATAAGCTGCGCCTGCACTTTCACCGTTTCATGCAAGAGGTACATCACCAACTGCGTAAAATTAACAACGAAGAGTCACCATTAGATATCGTTGCAGATAATTTTAGAAATCGAACCAATATAATTTGTTTAGACGAATTATTTGTTTCCGATATTGGAGATGCAATGATATTGGCTGGATTATTTGACGCATTTTTCTCACGCGGGATTACTCTAGTAACAACAAGCAACTGTCATCCTGATGAACTTTATAAAGGCGGGCTACAAAGACAAAAGTTCTTGCCTGCTATCGATCTACTCAAGCAACATACAAAAGTAATAGAGCTAGGCGGTAATACCGACCACCGTCTTGAATTTTTAGAACACGCAGATATTTATCACTACCCTCTTGATGAAACAGCACATGATGTAATGCTAAACAATTTTATGCATGTATCTCCCGAGGTTGGCGAAGAAAATGAATCTCTATGCATTGAAGGAAGAAATATACAAACCGTTCGTTGTTCTGATGGGACAGTGTGGTTAACCTTTAATGATCTATGCGATGGGCCAAGAAGTGCTGCCGACTATATTGAGATCGGACGTTGCTTTAATACTGTTTTGATTTCCAATATTCCTATCTTAACCAATAAAGACGACTTGGCTAAGCGTTTCATTACTGCAATAGATGAATTCTACGATCGTAGTGTAAAAGTCATTATCTCAGCTGAAGCGTCTGTTCATGAATTATACAAAGGACAAAAACTATCATTTGAATTTCAGCGCACTATTAGTCGGTTGCTCGAAATGCGTTCACATGATTACTTGGCAAGACCACACAAATCATTGTGACAGGCTAAGCATGTTTCGATATCATTGAACTCACATCAATACATAAAGAGTAAATTATGAAAAAACCAGTCACTGTTGCAATTACCGGTGCCGGTGGAAATATTGGTTATGCTATTGCATTTCGCATAGCTGCAGGAGATTTATTTGGACCTGATCAACCTGTAAATTTACACTTGATAGAAATTGAACCAGTATTGCCTAAGCTCACTGGGGTTGCCATGGAATTAAATGACTGCGCATTCCCTACTTTAAATAATATTGTTTCAACTGCTGACTTCTCAACTGGCTTTGGTGATGCAGATTATATCTTTCTTATTGGTTCACGTCCGCGTGGTAAAGGCATGGAGAGACAAGACTTATTAAGCGCTAATGGCGCCATCTTTAAACCGACCGGTATCGCTATCAGTGAAAATGCTGCCAAAAATGTGCGCGTATTAGTTGTTGGCAACCCTGCAAATACAAATGCACTCATTACATTACATAACGCACCCAACTTAGAGCCTAATCAAATTACCTCCATGATGCGACTCGACCACAATAGGACGATTAGTATGTTGGCAGAGAAGATGAATACACATTCATCTTCCATTAAAAACGTCACTGTTTGGGGTAATCACTCAACTACCCAGTTTCCTGATTTACAACATTGCACTGTGAATGGAAGCAATGCATTTGATGTGATAGATATGGACTGGTACCGGAATGAATTTATTGAACGGGTACAAAAAAGAGGCGCGGAAATTATTGAAGCACGTGGTGCTTCATCTGCCGCATCCGCCGCATCTGCCGCAATTGATCACATGCGTGATTGGGTACTTGGCTCTGCTGGTGACAGCTGGGTAAGCATGGGCACATACTCTACAGGCGACTACGGCGTCGCCAGTGAATTAATGTATTCATTTCCAACACAATGCAGTAATAGAGAATACACTATTGTGCCTAATTTAAACCTAGATGATTTTTCTAAAGAAATGATCGCACTCTCTGAACAGGAGCTAATCAAAGAGCGCGATATGATTCGTTGGTTATTGTGTGAATAGGTTTATAAATTTACACCTTCCCATTCTGTTACAAAGTCATTGATATACTTAGCAACTTCATCGGGTCGATCTTCCTGAACCCAGTGTCCGGCACGTTCAATGTATTGCACTCGTGTTGGCCCTGAAATTCTTTCTTTTAATTTCTCTGCCGCTGACGCAGACATAAAGTTATCGTTTACTCCCCACATCACCATAGTAGGACAAGTGATTTTGCTATGATCAACGTCAGTATCAGAATTCTGCGGATCAGAAGAAACACGGATTAATGACTTAAAGCCTGTCATGCCTGGACCCCTGCCCCAAAATTGCAAATAATTTTGCTTACAATTTTTATCCGTAAATGGAGACCCATCATAACTACCCATACGCATCAAAGCAGGAAACCCAGCGACAGCTTGACCCAGAGCTTGTTGCAATACTTCATCAGGTGCACCATCCAACCCTGCTAACGCTTCAACTTCGCATACAGGCCATTGATCAAAACAAACCGGGTTAATTAATACTAAGCGCGAAATATAATCACAGTATTTTGTAGCAAAAACCTGGGCAACTCCGCCCCCATGATCATGAGCTACAAGAATGACTTTACCTTTTAAACCAAGCCCTTCAATAACTCCCTTAACAGCTTCAGCCTGATTCATAAATGAATGCTTAAAGTCATTTAATGGCATATCGGATTGGCCATAACCCACCATGTCCATAGCTAGCGTACGGTACTTATCTTGCAGATTTTCCTGCACATGACGCCATAGTCTTGCGTTAGTGGGAATACCATGAACCATTAATAATGTTGTATCACCACTACCACATTCTTCAATATTAATATTGAGCTTGAGCCCATCGACTGTTACTTCTTGTTTCATTGTTTACTCCTCTGTGTTTTGTTTACCAATTTTGATTTATTGTTTTGCTAGTAGCTTTTCTATTTGTTTGACAACACCAGTTACCGAAGACTTAGTTACATTCATACGACTAAGTACAAACAATCCTTGCGCACTATTAACGAGTAGATCCGCGGTACTTTCTGTATCTATATTTTGTGGAACCTCTTGCAAATCTTTCGCACGCGTAATCGCATCTTGAAAAACTTTTTTCATATATTGCAAAGTAATATTGGTTTGATCGCCTACAGCCTTATTATGCTGTGCTAACTCAGCAATTGAGTTTGTTACCAAACAGCCTTTAATTTCTCCATTATTCAAAGCATCTTCTGCGCGTGCTGCAAAGTATTGGCAGATTGCTTGTTTAGGCGAGTCGGCATCCACAATGCTGGAAAGATTTTTTACAATTACATTTTGGTGGTAGTGCTTAAGCACTTGCAAAAATAGTGACTGTTTACTATCGAATGAGTCATAGATGCTCTGGCGGCTTATACCCATCGCAACTTCCAGCTTAGGAATAGACGTTGCATGGTAGCCTCTGGTCCAAAATTCACGCATAGCATCATCGAGTGCATTGTCATTCGTGAATTGTTTAGTCCTTCCCATCTTTAAATAGAAATTCTCTAAGAATTGTGAGAGCAGCAAGTTTATTTTTTCTGGAATGATCTGTCAAATAAATTCAATGCGCATAAAAAAGCCCTGCAATGCAGGGCTTTAATATATTGCTAATGTAAGTATGTTATTTACGCAGCAGTGAGGGCTGAAAAGATTCCGTTATTGCCGTCACTATCGGAGTCAGGTGATGTACCACTAGGGTTTGTTCGTTCTGTAAATTCTGCCAGCGTAATACTGTTAAGAAACTCATATATTTTTTCACTAAGCTCATCCCACATAATATGTGTAACATATTTCTTCTCTAAGCTCGGCTCAGAGTCTGTGCCGGCTTCGACAGCATTATGTTGTGGATAGTATTCATCAATTGCTGAGATTATCTGAGCAACAGTGATTTCACCTGGCACTCTAGCTAACTTATAACCGCCACCAGGTCCTCTGACACCGACAACAAGTCCGCACTTACGTAGTTTGGCGAATAACTGCTCTAAATAAGACAGTGATATACCTTGGCTCTGTGAAATTTCAGCCAATGTAATGGGTCGAACCTTGTCATTCAACGCCAAATCCATCATTGCTGTGATCGCATGGCGCGCTTTAGTTGATAGCTTCATTTTAGACCACCTTTCTACCTTGAAATTTATTCCAACATTAACTTATTAGTGTGTATTTTCACCCACAGGTTTCATTGATTTCTCGAATTATGCAATCCTGTCCAATTCAAAATTTAAATCAAATAAAACCTAGCTTTTTCCTTAAAAATCAATACTTAATAAGTAATNTCTAATATATTGGTTAAATGTAAGCATACAGTTTATAAGGGATTAGTTCGATAGTTCTCAGACTTAAATGAGTGTCCCTGTGCTATACAAAAACTTAACCACTTAAATAAGAACCTATTATCGCGCCATTTATTACCAAGTTGTTTAATATTGCGGCGTTGATGTGAGGTATTTCTTACTTCTCGATGCAAAACTTCCGCCTGCATAGCGTCGAAATACACTTTTATATACATATTCGGTAAAAACCTGCTTTTATTGTTAGCTTTTTTAGAGAACTTATAGGTGAGATTCAGGATAGTGGTGTATTTAGTCCGTTCAACGACTTCAATATGCAGGTCCAGAGCATTGTCAGTTTGCGAACATCTATACTCAGGTAATTTATTAATATCACCACATAACTTTCTGAGTTTTATATAATTATGCTCATACATTTCCATTAGCCCTGCAAACGTATTGGGCTTTGGTTGAGGTATGCGCGCATATCTTGTTACACAATGCATGTAGTCACTATTCCCTGTCAGATTCAGCTCTAATTTTAATGTATTACTTGTGGACTAAGTATACATCGACGTAGTTGCATGAATCTTTCAACTGGCAGTGAATCTCTACCAATAATGATTCCTTTTGCATGTTTATTATGTGTACAAAATACAACCCATACAAACCACTGATTAATATATATCTTCGAAACTGTGTTGAATCGTAGCCAACTGCCATCATTAACTTGCAACTTCCAAATCTGTGTTGCCGGTTCAAATTGAATGCAGAATTTTTTCTGATACTCCAAAACCAGACATATAAACAATGATACGAACAATACACACGTAAGAAGTAACTTCCAGGACACTGGAATCTGGAAGTTTATGCTGACACTCATTGCTGCGAGATGAATGAATAAAAAACTACAAAGAAGAATTATTGAGCGCTTTACAGCAAATTGTTGTATCAAATGGAATGTATTTTATTCACTATCGCAGTGACAAGTGGATTATCAGAAGTTGTATCTTTTGTCAGTATGGCATGCAACTCGGGATCCTGCATGCTAAGAAGCTCCTCAAACGCACTCTGTTCGCTACGATCCGCATTTAAATAAAAGCGCTCAAGGTAGCGTGTTGTGAGTGTATCGAGCTCTTTAGTGCCGCGGCGACAGCGCCACTTTAGTTTTGATAGGGTTGGCTGCTGCGCCGACATCTATACCCTTACCCTGCAAATCTTAGTTACGCCGTTTGACGATAAGTTTTTTAATTTCTGCAATTGCTTTCGCCGGGTTGAGATTTTTAGGACAAGCATTTGTGCAATTCATAATCGTATGGCAACGATATAATTTGAATGGATCTTCAAGCTCATCCAGTCTTTCACCTGTAGATTCATCACGACTGTCCGAGATCCAACGATAAGCAGCCAATAGCGCTGCCGGTCCTAAATAACGATCACTATTCCACCAATAGCTTGGGCAGCTTGTTGAGCAGCACGCACATAAGATACATTCTTCCAGCCCTTCTAAGCGCTCCCGGTCCTCTTTAGATTGCAGACGCTCACGGTCAGGCGGTGGCGGAGTATCAGTCTGCATCCACGGCTTTACCGAAGCATACTGAGCATAAAAATTAGTTAAATCAGGAACCAGGTCTTTAACCACTTCCATATGAGGTAATGGATAAACATTAACATCACCGTTGATATCACTTATTGCCTTAATACAGGCAAGCGTATTCATGCCATCAATATTCATTGAGCAAGATCCACATATACCTTCGCGACATGAACGTCTGAAAGTTAAGGTGGGGTCAATCTCATTCTTAATTTTAATAAGTGCATCCAACACCATTGGCCCACAAGTCTCCAGGTCAACGTCGTATACGTCTAAACGTGGATTTTGACCATCATCAGGATCATACCGGTACACTTTAAAGCGCTTAACATTCTTAGCAGTGGCAGGTGCGTCAAATACTTTGCCCTTTTTAACTACTGAGTTTGCTGGAAGTGAAAATTCAGCCATGAAAATAGCTCCTCTAATCCTTTATTTAGTACACACGTGCTTTTGGTGGGAACACTTCTACTTCATCAGAAAGTGTTGTCATGTGTACTGGTCGATAATCAATATTAACTTCTCCCTTGCCAGACACAGTTACCAGGGTATGTTTCATCCATGATTCATCGTCACGCTCTTTATAATCATCACGTGCATGCGCTCCACGGCTTTCTGGTCGATTAAGTGCCGACGCTACTGTCGCCACGGCTTGTGGGAACAAATTAGACAGTTCTAGAGTTTCAATTAAATCTGTATTCCAAACCATTGATTTATCAGTAACTTTAACATCATCAAATTGATCATACAGAGCTTTGACTTTATCCAGCCCAGTAGATAACGATTCACCTGTTCTAAATACTGCGGCATGAGTTTGCATGGTCTTTTGAAGGTTTAAGCGTAATTCAGCCGTCGGAGTACTTCCATTTGAATGCCTTAATGCATCAAAACGATCCATCACTTTATCTGTCGCATGTTCAGGCAGGGTTGGGTGCGGTGTATCCGGCTTAACTAATTCAGCGGCTCTTATTGCGGCCGCACGTCCAAATACAATTAAATCCAATAACGAGTTAGAACCGAGACGGTTAGCTCCATGAACTGAAACGCAGGCCGCTTCGCCGATTGCCATCAATCCAGGCATGACAGTATCGGGATCACCATTTACTAGATTGACTACCTGGCCATAGTGATTGGTAGGAATACCACCCATATTGTAATGCACCGTGGGCAAAACCGGGATTGGTTCTTTGGTGACATCGACCCCGGCAAATATCCGTGCACTTTCAGCAATACCCGGAAGCCTCTCATTGATCACATCAGCACCCAGATGCTCCAAATGCAAATGTATATGATCACCTTCACCACCTACGCCACGTCCATCGTTAATTTCCATAGTCATGGAACGGCTGACGACATCACGCGACGCCAGATCTTTGGCATTTGGTGCATAACGCTCCATAAAGCGTTCGCCTTGAGAATTAGTAAGATAGCCTCCTTCACCGCGAGCACCTTCAGTAATCAAACAACCTGAGCCATAAATGCCGGTAGGGTGAAATTGTACAAATTCCATATCTTGCAGTGGCATCCCCGCACGAAGAATCATGGCATTTCCATCACCCGTACAAGTATGTGCAGAAGTACAGGAGAAATATGTGCGGCCATATCCACCCGTGGCCAGTAATACCTGATGGGCGCGGAAACGGTGAAGTTCACCTGTGGCTAAGTCAATCGCAATAACACCACGGCAAACACCTTCATCGTCCATTAGAAGATCAATAGCAAAATACTCTATAAAGAATTCTGCATTATGCTTCAGAGATTGCTGATAGAGAGTATGTAAAATTGCATGTCCTGTTCGATCTGCCGCTGCACACGTTCGTTGGGCAATACCTTCGCCATAACGGGTGGTCATTCCACCGAAAGGACGCTGGTAAATCTTACCCTCGTCGGTACGTGAAAATGGCACGCCGTAATGCTCAAGCTCCACAATTGCTGGCACCGCTTCACGGCACATATATTCGATCGCATCTTGGTCACCTAACCAGTCTGAGCCTTTAACGGTGTCATACATATGCCAACGCCAGTCATCTTCACCCATGTTACCCAGTGAAGCGCTCATACCTCCTTGTGCGGCAACGGTATGACTGCGTGTAGGAAATACTTTAGTAATACATGCGGTAGAAAGACCACTGACGGCCATACCGAAAGTGGCACGTAAACCAGCCCCACCTGCACCTACAACAAGTACATCGTAGGCGTGATCAATAAACTTATAACTCGCGTCCATATTCTTATAGAGATACTTTAATAATTGAAAATAAACCCATGAAAGTAAAAGCAATACATGCAAAATTTAATGCTATCAATGAAGCTACCTTTAGCCATCCACCGACATAGTCTTCAATAATGACTTGGACACCAAGCTGGACATGATAAAACATGGTTACTACTAACAAGGCCAAAGCCACCGCCACCCAAGGCGACTGCATCCATGTAACCACTGCCTCATAGCTATATTCGCTCAGGCTGACGATACAAAACACTAATAGTATGGTGAGCGGGACTAATGCAATTGAAGTCAACCTCTGTGCCCACCAATGATGTGCACCCTCTTTGGCAGAGCCTAAGCCTTTTGCGTTCGATAATGGTGTTCTTAAACTCATATTTAACTCCAAGCGACTGCCCATGTGGCAGCGGTTGCCAGTAGCGCAAACGCTATCACCCATAAGCCTGATTTGTTCGCCGTATGCTTCTCTAAGCCTATACCAGCATCCCATATTAGGTGGCGTACGCCATTGGCTAAATGCAGGTAGAGGGCAAATGACCAACCTGCCAGCAGTACTAAGCCAATAGGATGGGATAACCAAGACTGAACGGTTGCATAATGACTCGCTCCCATCGCAATTGAAGCAAGCACGACCACCATGAGAACTGCACCTATACTTAAAAATACCCCACTAGCACGATGCAGAATGGACAACGCCATCGTCAACTGCCAACGATATATTCCTAAATGCGGCGATAATGGCCTTTGAGGTGTGCCCATGAACTATGACTCCTAGCTTCCTTTATGAATAGATATATGCGTTGACGCTACCGTTTAAGCAGCACTGCTCTGGTGAGAGCTAGCCAGATAGCTAATCTAATGATTAAGAATAGCTAAAATCATAATTGTCAGCGCATGAATTGTATACCCGTGGAGGTATAACAAGTGGGCGAAAATTACATTAATTTTGCTCTGGAAGCTAGCTTGACAAACTAATTTTGTAATCAATCACCCATTCAAATTGTACTGGACTACTTAATACACAGTGACTTCAATACTCCCAGATAACGCTATAACGCCCGATCATTTTTCAATCGCTCAGGACAAACCTGTACTAAGCGTACTCAATAATTTCTGTTGTTATAAAGTCAGCGGAGAAGATGCAACTGATTTCTTGCAAGGCCAATTCTCCAATGACATCAAACAAGTTGATGCTGACCATGCTCAGTTAAGCGCATATTGCACGCCCAAAGGACGCATGCTTGCGACATTTTTCATTGGCAAACAAACTGATGGCTATTTACTCATTACTTCTAGTGACATTGCAGATGAAGTAATGAAACGCTTACAGATGTTTGTAATGCGCTCAAAAGTCTCTATCATCAAACTGGAAGAAAATGTGGTACTAGGGCTAAGTAGCGACGAGCAGTCTATGGTACTGAATCACTTGGACCTGACTAAGCCAAACAAGGATTATCAGACCACAAGTAACAACGACTTAGTCTGTATAAAGATTCCGGGTGTTGATCCACGTTACCTGCTTATTGGCGATAGTAAATTATTAGAAAAAGCTCGGCTAATCAATAATGAACAAATCTATTTTTACACGCATGAATATTGGCAATGGCTGGATATATATGCGGGTATTCCAATCATAACTGCACCCACCCAGGAAGCCTTTGTGCCACAAATGGCTAATATGGAATTAATAGATGGCGTGAGTTTTAGCAAAGGTTGCTATCCAGGACAGGAAGTTGTTGCCAGGCTACATTACCTCGGCAATGCAAATAGAAGAATGTTTCGCATTGAATCCGAAACCAAGCATACTTTACACGCAGGCGATGATATATACTCTCCAAAATCAAACCAGGCAATTGGCAAGTTCCTAAGCACCATCAAAGTTGGTGCTAATAAGTACGATGGCTTAGCAGTATTAAGAATAGAGGCAAGCAAAGAAGAAAATTTAATCACATCTCTTGAGAATGGAGATGAAATTAAAATACTAAACTTACCATACGAAGTTCCAACTGAAATTAAAGAGAAAAATAAATAATGCGTGCCGTAGTACTATACTTAGCTGTTGCTGCTTTATCAGCACTTGCTGCCTACATCATAAGAGCAAACAGCAGGGTCGTTTCTAATATCTTATTATTTATTTCTTTAGTGAGTTTATCTATTCTCGGTATATCTATTTTCGTTGAGCAGTGACTAGGAATTTAAATATATCGACTTACCTTCTATAGAAATTTGTCCACTGGCTTTCAGATCCTGAATTGCACGGCTAACAGACTCTCTGGAAGCACCAATTAAGTTTGCCAGCTCTTTGTGTGTAACTGACGCTGTCCAAGTATCTGCATCCGACTTTACCGCATAAGACTTAATTGCCCAAATTACTCTTTCTTGTATATTTTCCAACACAACTGTCTCCAAATGCTCAGACAACTGCAATATTTGAGTTACATATTTAGATACAATAGATTTTGATGTTTCAGGATGCTCAAAATAAAATTTCTCAAACTCACCTGACTGAATAATTAATAATTTTACTTGTTGTTTAGTTATTGCCGAAGCAGAGCGTTTATTATTAGACAGCCAAGCTAGCTCTCCAAACATTTCACCAACACTCAACTCATTAAGAGTTACTTCTTTACCACGTGCGTTTTCACTATATACACGCACTGACCCTTGCAATATAAAGTAAAGCGAATGTGCTATATCACTTTCATGAATAATAATAGTATTTTTACGAAAGGTTTTGATAATACTTGTTGTTATTAGCGGTGATAAATCTTGTTCAGAATAATTACTAAAGAAAGGAATTTGCTTAATTGTTGAATAAGTTAAATCAGTACTCATAAATATTCTACATTTTGATTAACCACTAATTTATTAATTATATAATCAACAGATTTATTTACATTACACTATGCTTCATCTGTCAAATAAGGCTTAGTTGCATTCATCACTGTAGGTGCTAAGCTCTTTGTTAGTATCTTGTTTAGCCAACTGGGGAAATTTTTTCTATACGCGCACCCAAACTTGATTCTTTGATTGACTCTTGCACAAGAGTATACAAGTAATTTTCGATTGCACTGGTTGTATGTTGCAATAAATTTGTGCCTATACCAGAAATTCAACCAATTAAAATTGGATTGTTACGCTGCAATTCAACATTTCAGTGGTTATTATTAGGAAAACGAATTTGGACGAATACAACTTAGACAAGCAAATATGTCACCACTTTCATTTTGATCACTATCAATACTTTCACTATTCAACTCATCTAATGAATCTATAGAGTCGACCACATATTCTTGTGAATATACACTTTCAAAATTATTCTTCTGATCTGCATGAAGTACTAATTCGTTAGTATGCTCAAAATTGGTTAGCATATAATCAGAATTATTCCTTGCGTTAGACAATTCAATCAATTTATTTTGTTGGCTACCGACAACATCAGTGATAGCTATCAATTTTGATGCTAGATGTTCACTATCTGAATCTACTTGATATTTTATAGTCTGCAGACTGTCTTCGATTCTTATTAATCTGTAAACCACATCATTAACTTGCCCTCTAATATTATTATCTCGATGTTCAACATATTTTGAGGCAATAAACTCGGCTGTTTGTATTAGCCTGTACTCATCAACGCAAGTAGCACTATCAGTTCCAACTTCATTTTTCAACTCCATGTCAGTACTACGATCATTTGTACTTAAAAATGATTCTAAAAAATTTATATCATGCAAATTTAGCAAATGTACATATAACACAGTGAGTGTTGTCACTATTGAGACTATAGCAGTTGTTTTCAATACACCCACCACCCAAGACTGCGTTTTAGGAATTACATCACGCAGCATTTTCACTCCAAGCAGTTTTCTAGCTGCAACTTTGCATGAAATATTCTTAAGAGCAAATTTTCTAGAACTTGAAAACACAAATTGTTTTTCATCACCAAGCAATTCAATTGTTTTTTTAGAAACCAAGATTTCTCCTGGACTTGCACTATGTTGCAAGCGAACAGCAATATTGACGCCATTACCATAGGGTTCGGATTGGTCGAGAATAATCTCGGATATATTAATACCAATTCTCAACCACATTTGATGAGATTTTGGCACTCCTGAATTTATAAGTTGAATACTATGTTGTATTTCCAGACACGCTTTAAGTGCTCCCACTACAGAATCAAAGCTACACAAACAGCCATCACCATGGATACGAAATACTTGACCGTTATAAAAACTCACTTGCCCTCTAACTAACTCAAGTCTTTTTTGCAATGCGTTATGAGTGTCTGCTTCATTTAGTTCAGTTAGCTTGGCATAACCCGCTATATCCGCGCTAACGATGACAGATAACTTTCTTTGATATATATCCTCTAGCATTTCAACTGACTGTTCTAATGCACTTGTGACAATTGTTACATTAAAATTGTGTCATTGAAATACCAAATAAACTTTTTTAAAAATATTTCTAGAACATAAAGAACAATTTGGCTTTAGTTAGTTACTCCTAAGATTGACTAATATTCAATGTATTTAGCAAGGATATTCACATGTTGCATTGTAACAACATTGTTTTACATATATGGGGCACGCTCATATGAAATTATCAAGTGATAAATATCACACTAAATTAGTAACCTTTATAACTGATATCTTTTATATAACCCTCTCTAATGTCGATCAACAAAATCAATTTTATTTTTTGCTTTTGTTAGGTAAGACGAATTTCTTATTCGTCTTGTTGTAATTCAACAACAGACAACTAAGGGAAGTTTCATGAAAAAACTCACAACCAAGATAGCGTATATATCAATTATAGCTATCGGTTTTTCTAGTCACGCATACGCAGGCGGAGTGTCAGGAGGTAACGCCAATTCAGAGTGGCAAATCTATGGTTGGCAAAACTGGTCATATGAATTTGTTGATGTTGACGACGAAATTTTCAGCAATGGCGAAGATCGTGATATACAACGGATCAGCAACAATGCTGCAAACATTGGTTTCGCAGCAACTATCGATACAGGTATGTCAATGGGCGGCCAAGCAATAAAAGCTAACTTTCAATGCGAACAATTCACATTTCATAATCACTTCGGTGGTTCAGGTTTCTTTGGTTTTAATGATTTATGTAATCGTAACTCTAAAATCAGCTTAAGTGGTGCATTTGGTGAGTTTATGGCTGGCCAGTGGTTATTACCTCATAATGAGATGGTTGCCCAATGGGTTGATCCATTCTATGACGCTGGTGCCGATTCTCACACTTCTATTATGGGTTCTGTAGGATACGGTACTCGTTTTTTCAATGGCGGCTTTGGCTTTGATAATGGCGGTGGCTTTGGTGGTGTTACCCAGTTTGATAGTGGACAATTTGGTTCGCAGAATGCTGGATTCAACCGTCGTCAAAACGGTATTCTTCAGTATTGGAGCCCTAACCTTAATGGCTTCAACTTCCGTATCGCTACTAGCAACGCTATTCAAGATTCTGAGTTCCAATATTTCTCTGGTGGGAAATGACATTTTCGTCACAGACGGAAACGGAAATAGAACAAAACTAGATCCTCGCATTTGGTCAGCGGGTGTTGCTTATGAAAATACATTAACCACTGGCGACAATGTATGGNTTGCGGCAACCTATGAGATACATGATGAATGGTCGGCTGCAGACTTTAATTGTTCAGATTCTGATGATAAATCATGGCGTTTAGCTGGTCGTTACATTAAGCAATGGGGTAACGGTATGTTTACTAGAATCTCGGCTATGTATGAAGATCTAAAATATGACCACGACAACTGTGCTCGTCAAAATGGAGTTCTTGGTGGTGATGTTGATCTAGAGCGTAGCGCATGGATGGTTTCTGGTATCCAAAACTTTGGTAATGGATTTGACTTCCGTTTTTCTTATATGGACGCTGAAGAATTTGATTGTAAAGGGGGAACCTGTAACGGTAGAAGTGAAGATGATACTGACGCAACAGCATATAACCTTGGTCTTTACTATACCATGCCAGCAGGCACTGAACTACGTGCAACATACTCAAGAGTTGATAACGAAGATAATGCGAATTATGACTTCGGAATCAATCCAGCAGGCGTTGGTATAGGTGGTGATATTGAAATGTTTGCAATCGGTATTGTCCAATGGTTTTAAGAGTACTCGAGTAGTTCTATGGAATTTTAAAATAGTTTAGTCCATATGACTCTCACTATTGCGCCCGCAAGGGCGCTTTTTTAATCACACGATGTTTGATATTCACTACAAGAGTTAAATCTCATATAAAGCTCACCAATGAAATTAAGCTCTTATCTCTCTTCAGGCGGAATAAACTTATCAACCCACGGACTCTGTTGCATGAACTCTCTAAATTCTAGACGCGTTATATAGCCGCTTTTGTCTTCATCGTAACGTGAAAAAATATCTTTCTCACCAAGATTCTTGACTGCTTTTGCTTCTTTTGGATCAAGTCGCTCGTCACGATTCAAATCGGCACCAAAAAATAATCCACTTTCAAAGCCCTTTCCTCCACCACCCCACGAATTTGCCATTACAGCAAGTGGAGCAGATAACATGGTTATCAGGAGCGACACATTAATTAGATATCTCATTATTATGTCCTTCTAAATTATCTATACATTGATTATGACTTATATCTTTCTACTTGGTTCGCAACCATTCTGCATACATGAATAAGCATTATTTTTTTATTTACATGCTTGAAATAATATTAATAACTTTCTCTATGTTTATGATTTTAATCATCATATCAAACTCACAATTATGATTGTTCAACTTATAAGCAAATATTGGATGGTCAAAACTGTGAACTATTTGAATTCTTGAGAGTTTTTATAACTCATAATCGGGACATGAAAGTTACTAATCGAGAAAGTAAAGACTTATTG
>JGI12316J14372_10002244_pt1 | contig 21458 bp, 7 predicted proteins | sample MarCyaLeptolynsp_FD_14372 | JGI IMG/M metagenome (IMG submission 14372) | reverse complement strand
AAACGACCAAACAGTTCTCAATCTTGACGGTCAAATCGTTGCGGTGGAACGCACGGGCAGTACGGGAACGGGACTGACCGCACAATATTTCGACAACAAAGACCTCACCAATCCCGCCGTCACCCGCCTCGACCCCACCGTCGATTTTAACTGGCAGTGGAGATCGCCCGATTCCTCCATTGGCTGGGATACCTTCAGCGGACGCTGGACGGGGCAAGTCGAACCCCTCTATACCGAGGAATATACCTTCTTCACCAACTCCGATGACGGCATTCGCTTGCTGGTCAACGGCGAGCTGATTATTAACAACTGGACGAACCACGGCCCCACCGAAGACAGCGGTACCATCGTTCTCGAAGCCGGACAGCTCTACGATATCCAGCTTGAGTATTACGAAGATGGCTACGGTTCTATCGTGCAATTACTGTGGGAGAGCGACAGCCAGGTCAAAGAAATTATTCCCGCCTCCCAACTCTATCCTGGCGACCCCTTGGGCGTTATCGATCCGCCCGGCGACGCGCTGCTCGTGCCGGGGTCGAGCGGACAAACCATTCCCACCACCTTCAGCGCCAGCCGGGTGACGGCGAACTTCAGCAACGAATTTGGACTGTTCCAAGTGGACGATGCCGACGGACGCATCGGCAGCTTGCTTCCCGGCGATCCGGGCTATGCCGAAGCCGCTCTCGACCCCGCGCGACGCTTGTTTGTCTTCGACGGCGACGACACCAGCACCACTCTCGATTTGGCAGCGGGAACTTGGGTGGGGTCGTACCTGATTCAAGACAATACCGCTGAGAATTTTCTCGCCCAGAATCCCGACAACAATTTGAGTACGACCAGCCCCAACGCCTTCTTCTCCTTCACCGCAGCCAATCCCGATAACTTCGACCACGTTGTTAGCAACGGGATTAGCGATCGCTATGTGGAACTGGCTTGGGAGGATTTGGATAACGGCGGAGACTTAGACTTTAACGATCTCAAGGTGCTGATTGACTTTGGCAATCCGCCGTCCGACACGGAAGCTCCCGTCCTGGATGCGGGATTGGCAAACGATACGGGAGTTAGCGATACCGACCTGATTACTTCAAATGAGACGATTTCGGGAAGCGTTACTGACGAGAGTCAAGTGACTAACTTGGTTGCCGGTCTGAACGGACAGCCGGTTGCGTTCGACATTACCAGTTCCTTAGCCGCCGATGGCAGCTTCACCCTCGATGAAGCTCAACTCGAAGCCATTAACGGCGCACCTCTCGCCGATGGCACTCACACCCTCTCCCTGGAAGCGACGGATGAATTCGGCAATGTCTCGGAAACTTTCGAGCTGACCTTCACCCTCGATACGGAAACGAGCGTCAGTTTTGGTTTAGATCCGGCATCGGATACCAGTCCGGTGGGAGATGGGCAAACCGAGGAAGCAATCGTTACCCTGGTCGGACAAACCGAGCCGAATAGCACGGTTGTTCTTGTTGAAACGGGAGCGACAACGACGGCGGATGCTAGCGGCAATTTCCAATTTGCTGATGTGAATTTGGAGTTGGGGGAGAACGACTTCAACATCCAAGTTACGGATGCAGCGGGCAATCAAAGTACTTTGGCGCAAACCTTTACCCGCCTGGAGACAGATACCACTCCTCCTAACATTGCCGCTCAGCTTGCCAACGACACGGGAGCGAGCAACAGCGATACCCTCACCAATGACTACACCTTAACGGGAACGGTAACCGATACCAGCGCTGTGACCAACTTCCAAGTGCGGTTTGAGGGGCAGCAGAACTTTACCGATATTACCGCTCAACTCCAAGCTGATGGCAGTTTTAGCCTCTCGGAAGCGGAGCTGGAAGGGATTTTTGGCAGCGCCCTTCCTGATGGCACCTATACCCTTGAGTTTCAAGCCACCGATGAGTTGGGCAATGTTTCCGAGGTCTTTGAGCTAACCTTTATTCTCGATACGGAAACAACGGTCAGTTTTGGTTTAGACCCGGCATCAGATACCAGTCCCGTAGGCGACGGGCAAACCGAGGAAGCCATTGTTACTCTGGTCGGACAAACCGAGCCGAATAGCACGGTTGTTCTCGTGGAAACGGGAGCGACGACGACGGCGGATGCTAATGGCGACTTCCAGTTTGCCGATGTGAGCTTGGACTTGGGGGAGAACGACTTTAACATTCAAGTCACCGACACAGCAGGCAATACGAGCAGCGACACTCAAACTATTACTCGCCTGGAGACGGATATCCTCTTGAGTGAAGGCAGCGACTTCAGCGTCAGTGCCGCACCTGCTGTGACCATCCCCGAAAATCCCGGCACCCTCACCTTCACCCTCGCCGATCTCACCTTCGATACCACCGACCCCAATGCCATCAACGATGCCTTTGAGGTGGCGCTGGTGGATGCCCAAGGCAACTCCCTCGTCCACACCTTGGGAGCGGGACGCGATACTTTCTTCAACATCACCGAAGGCGAAGTACCCGACTTAGCCCCTGGCGTGACCTTTGACGGACAAACGGTGACGGTCAATATCTCCCAACTCAGCCCGGGTACGGAGGCGACCCTAGAGCTGCGTTTGGTCAATAACGACAGCGATACGACCACTAGCGCTCGCATTGCTGACATTCAAGTCCAGCCTGCTACCGGGGAACCCTCGGCTCCCGCTGCCGTTCCCGATGCTGAAGTCTCGACCGCTGCTGCCAACATCGATTTTGCCGCCCTTGCCGATGTCTCTGCCAGCCTCAATGCCGAGTACGGGCAAACCAGCTTCAATTCAACGACCGATGTTCTCTACGCTGAGATCGCCATTCGCAATGATGGTCAATATCCCGTCCGAGGGCAGTTTCTCGTTGGCGTTGCCAATATCAGCAATCCCAACATTCGAGCGCTTTCTCCTGACGGCGTAACGCCCGATGGCATTCCCTACTACGACTTCACTCGCTTGGTCGAGGGCGGCATCCTCGACCCCGCTGAAACCGGTCAATCGGGAACCCTTCAGTTCTACAACCCCGACGGCGAGCAATTTACCTACGACCTCGTTTTCTACAGCCAGCTCAACCGCGCCCCCTCATTCGAGAGCGACCCCGACCTCGAAGCCTTGGTGGGACAGCCCTACAGCTATACGGCCAGCGCCACCGACCTCGACGGGGATAGCATTGCCTACGAATTGCTGGCGGCTCCGACCGGAATGGTTATCGACAGTGCCACGGGGGTTATAACCTGGAATCCTGCGGTGGGAGATCTCGGCTCTCATACGGTGACGGTGCGAGCCCGCGACGGACAAGGGGGAATTGACGAGCAAACCTATACCTTAAATGCAATTGACAGTCCTCCCAACCGCCCGCCTTTGTTCACCTCAACGCCGGTGGTCGATGCGCGAGTGAACGAACCCTATCGCTACGATGCCGATGCCCTTGATGTGGATGGAGATAGCATTACCTACAGCGTCCTGTCGGGGCCCGAAGGTCTGAGCGTGAATCCCGTCACCGGAGAGGTGGAATGGACTCCAGCGGAAGTCTTAGTGTTAGGAGATACGGTTTTTGGGGAGATTGCCACGCCGGGAGCGCGGGATGAATTCATCGTCAGCGGCACGGCGGGACAGCAACTGTATCTCAATTTCTTAGAGCAAAATAGCAATGCTAATGCCTGGCGCGTCAGAGCTTACAGTCCCAACGGTCAGGAAATTTTCGACAGTAGTTCGGATGCTCCTTCCTTCCTCACTTTGCCGGCTTCGGGAGACTATCGTCTGGTTATTGATGCAGATGGGGCAGCAGTGGGGAACTATGGCTTAAGTGTCATAGATGTCAGTCAGGTTGCCGTCGCACCCTTGAATGAAACAATTTCTAGCGCTTCCTTACCGGCTTCCGCTCAAGACAATCTCTATCGCTTCAATGGCAGCGAAGGGCAGCGGCTCTTTTTCAATCCCCAAGCAGACATTGGACCCTTAGAATGGTCGCTCTACGATTTGACCGACCGGCGCGAGATTGCCAGCAACGGTTTTCAACAATTTGAAATTGAGTTGCCTCGTGATGGCGAATATGTTCTGGTGCTAAGCGATACGTCCGATTACGCCTTTGAAATTCTTTCCCCCAACGCGCCAGCAACACCTTTAGTGTTAGGAAGCCCTGTCGAATCCGAGATTGCCCAGGAGGGCGAGCAAGATACCTATACTTTTACTGGAACGCCGGGACAGCGCCTCTTTCTCGACACCATTGCAGGCGATCCCAACATCAGTCTGAACTTAATCGAGCCGAGCGGCGCACAGATTTTTACTTTTAGCGTGCCAACCAATGCCAGCGATCGCGCTCCCATAACCCTCACCGAAGGGGGAACCTATCAAGTCGTTGTGGATGGCACGAACGAAACGACCGGGACTTATCGCTTCCGCCTCGACGATGCCCTCTCAGCCCCGACTTTGCCCCTCGCCACTCCCCTCTCCGATACCCTTGCGCCTCAAACGACCCAAATCTATCAATTCTCAGGTACGGCAGGGCAGCAACTCAATTTTGAGAGTCTCAGCGCCGACCCCGGAGCGGATTGGATTCTCTACGGTACTCGCAACGAAGTTGTTGGCTCCAATTTTTTAGAGGGAGACTTTAATACCGTTCTTCCGGCTGATGGCACGTATATCCTAGCGCTGCGGAATAACTCGGAGAATGCCGTCAATTACAGCGTCCGTGCCGATGCTGTAACTCCCGCCCCCGTGACCCACAGCGGTTTTGGCGTTTTCGACAGCACCATTGCGTCGAGCAACATTGTTAGCGCTTCTGCTGGTACGCTTCTCTATTTCGACGGTCAAAGCGATAGCGGCGGGATGCGAGCCGTTTTGCTCAATCCCGATGGCACGACCGCTTTGGATCGCTACAACTTAGACAGCGACAGCGGGCCGCACTTGTTAGCTCAATCGGGAGACTATACCCTTCAAATGTCGGGTTCGGGCAGCTATCGCTTCGAGTTGCTCGACCTGAGAGCTTCTGCTCCTCTGACGCTCAATACCCCCTTAGACATTCCCCTGGCGGCACGAGAAACCCAAGCTTTCCGCTTCAACGGCAGCGCGGGGCAAAGCATTTGGCTCGATGGACTCAATCCCAGCGATCCCAACGTGAATGTCCGCTTGTTGGACTCCAGGGGGCAAGATGTTGCCAATTTAGGGAGTTTGAGTAGCAATGCCCAAGTGCCTTCTCTCCCAGCCGACGGCGAGTACTACCTGATTTTGGAGTCTTACAATAGCGCGGCAACAACCGCTCGCTTCCAACTGCTCGACGGGGCTGGAGCTGCGCCCTTGAGTGTGGACGCTGACATTAACGGCGACTTCGGCACATCAGGACGGGAAACTCAACTGTATCGTTTCAATGGCACAGCCGGACAGCCCCTCTATTTTGACTCTCTCGGCGGCGACTTCTCCAATCGCTACGAATTGTACGCCCCGAATGGAGAGCGAATTGTCAATCAATTCTTGAGCAGCGATCGCGACCTCATCGAACTGCCAAGCGATGGCGAATATGTCTTGGCGTTGGTCGGCAATGGCGCGGCGAACAATACCTACGGGTTGCGCGTCGTTACGCCAGATTTGAATGACACGCCCTTGACGCTTGGAGAAACGATTAGCAGCAGTCTCGGCGAGTTGGGCGAACAAGATACCTACACTTTTACCGGCAGTCCCGGACAGCAATTGTGGCTCGATAGCCTCTTGAATTCCAACTCAATCAACGGGAGGCTTTATGCTCCCAGCGGACGGGTGGTGTTGAACGTTTTCGATCTCAACCAAGACCAGTTTCCTGTTGTTCTTGGCGAAGCCGGGACGTATCGTCTGGTTCTTGACGGAGTTGTTCCCGAAACGACGGGAGACTATCAGTTCCGCCTGCTCGACACCGAAACGGCCCTTGCCGCAAGCTTCGATACGAATTTGACGGGGGACTTCGGCCCATCCGGACGGGAAACTCAACTGTATCGCTTCCGAGGAACATCCGGGCAGTCCCTCTATTTCGATTCTCTCGGCGGCGACTTCTCCAACCGCTACGAATTGTACGCCCCGAATGGAGAGCGAATTGTCAATCAATTCTTGAGCAGCGATCGCGATCTCATCGAATTGCCCGCCGATGGCGACTATCTCCTCGCATTGCGGGGCAATGGCGGGAGCAACAACACCTACGATCTCCGCATCGTTGCTCCCGATACGAACGACATTCCTTTAACTCTTGGACAAACGAATAACGACAGCTTGGATAAGGCGGGCGATCGCGATGCTTACACCTTTACCGGCACGGCGGGACAGCAGCTCTTCTTCGACGGTTTGGCAGGCAACTTCACCGTCCAACTCGACGACCCCAACGGGCGCTCGATTCTCAACACCAGCCTTAACGGCAGCGATCGCGCTCTCACTCTGTTGCAAGATGGCACGTATCGCTTGACGGTAGATGCTTTTTCCGAGGAAACCGGCAATTACAGCTTCCGCCTGAGCGATCGCGCCCTTGTCACTCCCCTCACCCCCGGACAGACGGTAACGGGGACAAACCCAGGAGGCGGGGAAACGCAGTTATATCGCCTCGAAGGGCAAGCTGGTCAAGTTCTCAACTTCGACCTCGACGCAGCTTCCTGGCAGAGTGGCAATTGGACGCTCTACGGTCCCGACAGCCGCGTCGTTGCCAGTCCTCCTGCCTTTGACCCTGATTTCCAAGCGGTGCTGGCGACAGCCGGAACCTATACCCTGGCCATTTCGGGAAGCACGCCGGAAAGCTACAGCTTTAGCGTCAGCGATGCCACGCCCGCTTCTGTTGACAGCAGCGGCTTGAATGTCCCGGTTAGCGGCACGCTGGCCGCCGGAGCGACGGAGAGCTACAGCTTCAGCGCATCGGCAGGCACCCAGCTCCTCTTCAACAGCCTCGTTCGCGATGGCGAGACGATTTACTACCGCCTACTCAATCCCGATGGCAGCACGGTCTTTGAGAATCAGCCCAATTATTTCGGCCGCGAGCCGCTAGTACTACCCCAAAGCGGCAACTATACCCTCGAAATTTACGGAGGAAGCGGGAACTATGGGTTTGAGTTGGTGGAACTCTCTTCTGGCTCGGAAGTTCTCAACCTAGATAGTGCTATCTCTGGAAGCCTCAACGATTTTGAGGCGCAGGTCTATCGCTTTGAGGGCGAAGCCGGACAGCAAGTGCGCTGGAATAGCATGACCGGCAGCGGCAATATTGGGGGAACGCTCTACGATGCCAATGGGCGAGTTGTTGCTTTCGAGACATTTAACAGCGACGGGACTCCTCGAACTTTGGAGCAAGATGGGGACTATTACCTGGTTGTGCAACACATCTTTCCCGGCAACAGCGACTATAGCTTCCAATTGCTTGATTGGGGCGGCGGGGAGCCTCTAACCTCCGGTCAAACCCAATCCCTCTCGCTGCCTTCAGCGCGGCAGGGGCAACTGTACGAGTTTGAGGGAACCAAGGGGCAAACAGTTTACTTCCAGACGTTGGACGATGAAGTTAACTACGATGCCAACTGGACGCTCTACCGCATCGAGACTAACGAAACTCTGGCTGTCAATCTTCTCGGTCAAGATTTTGAAGCCGAACTGCCCGCCGATGGGCGCTATACCCTTTACGTTGGCAATGGCAATAGCGACAACCCCGTTTCTACAAGTTTCCGAGCTTTCCTCAATACCGCCGACCGCAGCGAAACTGTCTTGACTCCGGGGTCGGGGCAAAATGCCAGCCGTCCGAGTTCGCCTCCAGGAACGGTGACGGTTGAGTTGGCGGCGACAGACGGACGTGGGGGAACTGCAACGCAGGAATATGAGATTCGATTGCAGCCCGAGTCGGGCAATCGAGCGCCGCTGATTTCGTCCGAGCCGGTGACTCAAGCTTACAGTTCGAGCGGCTATCGCTATCAAGTTCAAGCGCTCGACCCCGACGGAGACGAGGTGGCTTATTCGCTAGTTAACCCGCCAGCCAGCATGACTATTAATCCTCAAACTGGTGAAATTCGGGGCGACAATCTGGCGCTCGGACAGCATGAAATTACCGTTCGCGCTACCGATAGTCAAGGAGGGACAGAAACTCAAACGTTCCAGCTCAATGTCACAAACGAAGTTGCCCGAGGAGAAATTCGGGGTCGGGTTTGGCTCGATGACAACGAAAATCGCATCCCAGATGTTGATGAGCCGGGTTTGTCTGGCATTCAACTCTATCTCGACCTCAATCAAAACGAAGAGTTTGATGTTGGAGAGCCAACGGTTGAAACCAACGAGCAGGGTGAGTATCGCTTTACCGATCTAACCGCTGGAACCTATGAAGTTCGAGAAGTGTTCCCGGATGGCTTGACTTATACATTTCCCGTCGCCGATCCATTAATCAGTCCGAATTTGCTGCGAAATGGGAGCTTCGAGCAAGGGCCGACTACAAATGATTTTGCAATTCTTGGGGCTGGATCGGATGCGATACCCGGCTGGAACGTTACTGGAGAGCAAATCGACTACGTTATTGATGATTTTTGGCAAGCTTCTGAGGGAAATATTAGCCTCGATCTGACGGGATCTCCCGGGATTGGAGGCGTAAGGCAAACATTTGCCACAACTCCCGGACAAGAATACACCGTTACCTTCGATTTAGCGGCTAATCCTAGTATCGAGGTAGGACAAGGAGCGCCGATGAGGATTCGTGCTGCGGATCAATCGACTGTCTTCATCGGTACGACCACTGGAGATTATCAGGACATCGGATACCAATCTCAGAGCTGGCAATTTACAGCCAATAGCGATCGCACAACGCTCGAATTTACGAGCGAAAGTCCATTCTTGGCTCGCGGGCCGGTACTGGATAATGTTTCGGTCGTTGAAACCATCAACTCAGATGCCGAACACGTTGTCAATTTGGGAGAAGGTCAAATTGTTGAAAATATTAACTTTGGCAATAATTTAACGACCTCCGCCTGCCACCAATAATCCGCCAGAAATTACGAGTACTTCCCCCCCAGAAACCGTTGAAGTCGGACAACTCTGGCGTTACGATGCTGCGGCGAGCGATCTGGATAACGATTCTTTAACTTACGAACTGGCTGCTAAACCGGATGGGATGACCATCGATCCCGACACTGGGGTAGTTGTTTGGCGTCCAACTCCAGAACAAATCGCCGGCTCTTCTGTTGATTTGTTGTCTTTTGATGCCGCAGAAGATGGCGAAAAATTGGGAGTTTACGATGTCATTGTTGTTGTTCGAGATGGGAAAGGTGGGGTCGATTTACAAAACTTCTCCGTGCGAGTTGTCTCTGATGACTTACCGAGTGCAAGTGATGTCGCTCCCCAACCGGCCAATGCCGACAACGAGTCGCCGACGATTACCTCTGTTCCTCCCTTGGCGGCGACGAGCGATCGCGAGTATCAATACAACTTGAGCGCGACCGACCCAGAGGGCGACCCGTTGCTTTGGAGTTTGGAGCGATCGCCTGTAGGCATGACCCTTGACTCTCAAACCGGCGAGTTACGCTGGACTCCGACACCCGAGCAAATCGGCGAGCAGGAAGTGACGGTGCGAGTTCTCGATTCCCAAGGAGGTATTAGCAGCCAAACCTATACCCTGACGGTACGGGGGGTCAATCTCGCACCAACGATTACTTCAATTCCACCTACCGCCGCCGCCGTAGATATCCCCTATCGCTACGCCGTTACCGCCAGCGATACCGAAGGCGATGCGCTAACTTACAGCCTTGTTAACCCCCCTGCGGACATGACCGTTGACCCCGTAACGGGATTGATTGATTGGACTCCCACGGCAGTTGGCTCCTACGATCTTGAAGTTGTCGTTACCGACGAATTGGGAGCTGCCACAACCCAAACCTATACCCTCGAAGTTGCTCAAACTGCCGTCAATCTTGCTCCCAGCGTCACCTCAACGCCGGTCTACGCGGCAGCGGTGGGAGAGTCCTACGAGTACGATGTGGCCGCCCAAGACCCGGAGGGAGGAACGGTCGCCTATCAGTTGCGCTCCGCACCGGCTGGCATGAGCATCGACCCGCAGACGGGATTGATTAGCTGGACTCCCGCCGCCGACCAGGTGGGTCAGCAAGAGGTCATTGTCGAGGCGACCGATACAGGGGGTGCGGCAGGACTTCAACGTTTCTTAATCGACACTCGCGTCAATGATGCGCCGACAATTACTTCAACTGCGCCGCTGAGCGCTACGGCAGGTCAGCCCTACCGCTATGATGTGACGGCTACCGACCCCAATGGGGATGCTTTAACTTACAGCCTCGTCAATCCGCCCGCTGGCATGGCGATTGACGAGTTGGGTCGCATTGCTTGGGAGGTTCCCAGCAGTGCCAATGGAGAGTTTCCAGTCGAGGTGCTTGTCACCGATGAATTAGGAGCGACGGCGACTCAAACCTTTACCCTTGCGGTCGCCGGAGACAATCAAGCTCCAGCAGTAACGTTGCAACCCGCCAGTCCGGTGTACGTGGTTGAGGACAACGGGCAAACCCTATACCAAGTTGATATTAGCGAGCAATCCACGGTTTCCTTCCGAGCCGTAGCAACGGACGATGTGGGGGTCGAGAGTTTGCAGTTGCTCGTCGATGGGATTCCGGTTGAGACCGATGCCTATGGCATTGCCACGGTTCCGGTTGGGGATGGGGAACTGCAGTCGTTGATTGTCGCTACAGCCATTGCTACTGATGCAGCGGGCAATCAGACGCAAACGAGTCTGGAGGTGCAAAGGGTTAACCTCTCGGTGCAGACCGACCTGCAATTAGACCTCGACTTGAGCAACCTGTCCGATGGGGAAGTTTCAGCCCCCGTGGAGATTCGGGGGACGGTGCAAGATAGCAATGGCAATCCGGTTTCCTATCGCCTCGAAGCTGCCCCCATTGCCGGGGGAGAGTGGACGACGGTGTTTGAGGGCAGCCAGGCGGTGGAGAATGGGGTGTTGGGAATCTTCGACCCCACCTTACTGCCTAACAATACCTATCGCCTGCGCTTGGTGGCTACCGATGCCACGGGAGCCTCGTCCTACGTGGAGAATACCGTAGATGTGACTGGGGAGTTGAAGTTGGGCAACTTCCAACTCTCCTTCACCGACTTGGAGGTTCCGGTGACCGGCATTCCCATCTCCGTCACCCGCACCTACGACAGTCTCAATGTCGCGCAGCAGGATAACTTTGGCTACGGCTGGCGGTTGGAGTTCCGCGATACGAACCTGCAAACCAGTTTGCCCCCCCGCACGGAATTGCAGGAACAATTGGGCGAGTATCCCGGCTTCCGCGAGGGGTCGAAGGTCTATATCACCCTTCCTGGGGGCAAGCGGGAAGCCTTTACTTTCCAACCGATCCTGCACCCGGAAGTGCGTAAAGCCATCCGCATGGGGGCTAACTGGCCCGAAAGCGCTCGCTTCTACATCCCCAGGTTTGTCTCGGAGGAGGGGTCGGAGTTGTCTCTGACGGTCGAGAGTCCTTCGCTGCTATATGACGCGAATAGCGGTAGGTATTTCTCTCCCAATGGCTTGGATTACAATCCCGCTCACTATCTCTTTGGTGGCAAGTACACGCTGACAACGAAGGAGGGGATTGAGTACGAAATTGATGCCAACAGCGGAGATCTCAACAAAGTGACCGACCTCAATGGCAATACCCTCACCTACACCGACGGGGGGATTCTGAGCAGTTCGGGCAAGGAGGTTCTGTTTGAACGGGATGCTGAGGGGCGAATTGTAGCGGTTATCGACCCGGCAGGAGAGCGGATTGAGTACGAGTACGACGAGAATGGAGATTTGGTGGCGGTTATCGACCGGGAGGGCAATCGCACGGAGTATTTCTACGACGAACCTGCGCCCCCTCACTATCTGACGCGGATTGAAGACCCCTTGGGACGGGAAGGGATTCGGACGGAGTATGACGAAGCCACCGGGCGCTTGTCGCGGTTGTTGGATGCCAACGGGGAGGCGGTGCAGTTGACCTACGACCCGGACAATTCGGTGCAGAGCGTTGCGGATGTGTATGGCAATTCCACCACCTATGTGTACGACAGTCGGGGCAATGTGCTGACGGAGGTTGACCCGGTAGGGTTGCAGACGGTGCGGACGTATGACGAGCGCAATAATGTTCTGACCGAGACGATTATTACCGCCGAGAGCGGCCCGGAGGGGTGGACGACCACTTATACCTATGATGGGGAAAATAATCAGCTCAGCGAAACCGACCCCTTGGGACGCACGACCTATTCCACCTACGGCAAGTATGGGCGGTTATTAACTGAAACCGACCCCTTGGGCAATACCACCTCCTATAGTTACGACGGAAATGGCAACTTGCGCTCCAGTACTGATGCCTTGGGCAATGTGACCGAGTATGACTATCTTTGGAATGGCTTACTGACAACTCTGACGGATGCAGCGGGCAATGTCACGCGCTTTAGCTATGATGGAGCGGGGAATGTCACCTCCGTTACCGATGCAGCGGGCAACGTTACTGAATATCAGTACGACAACAACAGCAACCGCACCCAAGAGATCCGGCGAGTGGGGACGGAAGACATCATTAGTCAGTGGCAGTACGACAGCGAAGGTCGCCAAGAGTTCTACACCGACCCCGAACGCCTCGACCCCGACAATCCTACCAACCCAGCTAACGCTTCCACCACCTATGCCTACGATGGTAACGGCAATCAAACCGCCGTCACCGATGCCAGGGGTAACAGCACTCAATATATCTACGACGAGAAAGGGCAGTTAGTTGTTACCCTCTATGCTGATGGCACGGCGAGCAATGCCGATAATCCCCGTACCATAACCGTTTATGACCGAGGCGGACGGGAACGAGCGTCCATTGATGCTGAAGGCAACGTCACCCACTACCGCTACGATGCGGCGGGACGATTGATTGAAACCATCTATCTCGATGATTCCTCAAACCAAGTTCAGCAGCTTCTCGATGCCATTGCCCCCGGTCAAACCCCCGCGACGGTCGATTGGACGCAGGTGGTTTATCCCGACCAAACTCCTGCTTACATGACCGGCAATTCCTCTGCCTTCCGAACCCGCACCGAATATACCCAGGACGGTCGGGTTCTGGCGGAAAAAGAGGGAGTTCTCGCGGACATAGAAGACCCCAGCAACCGCATCGAGTACCGCTACAACGATCTCGGACAACTGCTTGAGGTGATTGCTCCCGATGGGGATGCCGACCCGGATAACAATCCCAGCATGACCTACCGCTACGACGCGGCCGGTCGCCGCACCCACACCACCGATGCCAACGGACGCACCACCGAGTTCCGCTACGATGCTTTGGGTCGTTTGGTAGAAACGATTTACGCTGATGGCACTTCCTCCTCGACGCGGTACGACAATTTGGGTCGTCGGGTTGCCAGTATCGATCCGGAAGGAGAAGTCACCGAGTACGAATACGACAACTTGGGTCGCCTGAGCAAAGTGATTCAAACCCTCGACGGACGGCGGTTGGAAACCGAGTACGGGTATGACGAGGCGGGTCGTTTGATTTGGCAGGAGGATGCCAATAACAACCGCACCTCCTACGAGTACGACAAAGCGGGACGAAGAACGGTGGTTCAACTTCCTACCGGCGATATCTCGTTGACTACCTACGATGCGGTGGGGAATGTCCAAAGCGTTGAAGACTTCAACGGCGACACGATTCAGTTCGTTTACGACGAGCAGAATCGTTTGGTGGATAAGATTTTACCCGACGATCCCGATGTGACCTATACCTATACTCCCGACGGTCAGATTGAAACGATTACTGTCGATGGGGAAACGACGACGTTCCGCTATGACTCTCAGGGACGCTTGATTGAGCGTCAAGACCCCAACGGCCCCCATTTACAGAATGGCGGGGGACTCGACTACAGCATTGGCTACAGCTATGACGCGGCGGGGAATATTACCGAGATTCGCACGGCGGCGGGAGTGGCGACCTATACCTATGACGAGCAGAACCGCTTGGCGACGGTGACTGAGGATGGGGAAAGGACAACTTACAGTTACGATGCTGCTGGCAATTTAGCGGAGACAGCGTTCCCGAATGGGGTTGTCGAACGGCGGACTTACGATGAGTTGAATCGTTTGGATGTGTTGGAGGCGGTGCGAGGGGATACCTTGTTGAGTCGCTTCGACTACGCTTTGAATGATGCGGGCCATCGCTTGGAGGTGGTGGAGTCGGTGCGACAACCGGATGAAACGCTGGCGGAACGGACGGTGCGGTACGGGTACGACGATCTGTATCGCTTGGTTTCTGAGGATGTTGTGGGTGGGGATACCACGACTTATACCTACGACGATGTGGGGAATCGTTTGTCGAAGACGGCGAACGGCGTAACGACGACTTATACCTATGACGAGAATGACCGCTTGCGGACTGAGGTGACGGGTGGGGATACCATTACTTACGATTATGACGATAATGGCAATCTCACCGAACGCCGGGAGAATGACGTCGTAACGGCGACTTACACCTGGGATGACCAGAATCGTATGGTGCAGGTGCAGACTGCCAATGAGACAGTTAACTACGCCTACGATGACGATAATATTCGGGTGAGCGAGACGGTTGATGGAACGACCAAGAGTTACGTGCTCGATAAGAATCGTCCCTATGCTCAGGTTCTGGCGGAGTATGAAGGGGATACGGAGGTTGCGAATTATACTTATGGTCTGGATTTAATCGAGCAGGAACGAGATGGAAATGAGTCGTACTACTCGGTTGATGGTTTGGGGAGTACGAGAGGGTTAACGGATGAGAGTGGCAATGTTACCGATACCTATACCTATGATGCTTATGGCAATGTCGTTGGTGTTGCTGGGACGACGGAGAATGATTACTTATTTGCAGGAGAGCAGTTTGACGGGACGCTAGGGCAGTATTATCTCAGGCAGCGGTATTACGATCCGAATTCGGGACGGTTTACGCGACGAGATACTTATGAGGGACGAGCCAACGAACCGATTACGTTGCATAAGTATTTGTATGCGAATGCTAATCCGGTTAATGGCATCGATCCGAGTGGGTTGTTTACAGGAACCCTAACTGGACAATCTGCTGTTTACGCACTTGTGGCAGCCTTAGCCGCGACAATCTACGCTATAAGGGTTGCAACTGCTCCTCCCGAACCACTGAAAGGTTTTGGGGATGGGCCCAAGCTTTCCATACCGAATCATAGCGGTCATAAACCTAATGAAAGTCTCCTGAGCAAGTTGCTTCGTCTTCCCGGTTTTAACGAAGGGGCTAAATTCGATCCAGGTCCTAGTCATACGGGGCATAACATAACTTGGGATAATTTTATTCAGTATGTTTTCAACGCAGAGTTGAATCCAGAAGTAAATAGGCTAATCAATGAATCACAACCTGGTCGTGAAACTAAAGGGAGATCGAAATTGTATGAAAGAGGTGGCGGCATGGAGCAAGCCAATAAAGATTTTGACTCACTTCAACCAGTTTTGGTTAGAAATATACCAAATGGGCGTGTTGGTAATCTTCTAGATGGTAGAACTGTTATTGTTCGCAGTAACAGTAAAGATGGTCGTCCTACCTTAGAAATTCAACGTGGCAAGAACAGATTGAAATTCCGTTACTAATATTCACAAACAAAAAGAAGAAAATTGATGAAAGAATTTTTTGAAAAATGGGAGCCAAGGCAAAACCTTCCAACAAAGATTTATCTTAAAGAATTCAAAGATGATCCGAACCTAGGCATAATAATATCCTTTAAAGAAGAAAATGATTCGCTAATAACGTTTGGTTTTGATTGGGTCTTATCATACAGAAATACAAACGAAGGAGATCTTTTGAAAACCTTTAATGAATGTAAAGGTTTAACTGAATGGTGTTTTGTTAAGGTGATGAATTCAAGATATTTAAATTGGTTTCATGAGGAAAGCTATGGAATTTATAAGGAGAAAAATATTATTCATTATCGATTCTTAACTGATGATGATGTGATTGATGTTTTATCTGTGGAGGAACCCAAAATTATACGAGTAGAAGTTCAGTAGTAGATGTAGGGTGGGCAATTGCCCACCTCTTTCAAATCATCGGATAAAATGACCATTCTCTTCATCTTCAATAATCTTTCCCCCACAACCCATCAATAACGTCTCAAGATCGTTGTGAGTCCCCCCACTCCCTCCAGCTCAAGGTCAAGAGTAGGGCTACTACTCTTGAGCTAGACAAATGTACTAGTCGAGAGAATGATGCAACTTGACCGCATCATCCCTAATGCCCTCCCCATCCAAAATGCCCTTAATCTCCTCAAGGTCTAAAAGATGGTACTTGAGATAGCTGAGGAAGGTTGTGTCCGTTGCCCCATCCTTATCCTGATGTCCCAACCAATCGGAACACTTAGTAAAATCGCGAGTGACGACTCCCGAATCGGAAAAAACCCCCCACATCACCTGAAAATAAAGCTTGCGACTCTCCTCATAGGTATAGCTTCGATCCCCTAACAGCACCTTATAAGAACGAGTCTGGCGCGAAAGCTCAACCGAGAACGCTCTGTTACAAGCCCTGCGATCGCGCAGTTGCTCATCCTTCTCCAACCGCTTGCCACAAAAGTGGAGATAAGCGATCGCCTGTTCCATCAAAGAAGCCGGGAACAACGTCGGAATCTCATAGCTATCCCTAGACCCCTCAGCCCCCCGCGTCTTCGCCTGACCTGAAAACAGCAGCCGATACTCCCCAGTCTTCTCAAACTCCCCCAAACAATGAACCTCGCACATCCGCCGTCCCGTTCCCAAAATAACCGCGTGACTCACCGCCTTCCAGAACCCCCGACGCGGTTTCTTCCCCTCCCTCACCCTTACCAACTCATCCGGTAACTCCTCAAGCGTCCTCAACGCATCGCGATAAAGGGAGATCGCCTCAACCTGCACCGGATCGCGATGCTTCTGATTCAACCCCGACTTGTACTTCTTAGAAAGGGCGATCGCATCCGTCCTCTGAAAGCTTAAAAACTGAGCATAGAAATACTCAACCAAATCGCCCAAATCCCGCTTCAGCAAACCCTCCATCGCCACCCGAGCATCTAACAAACGCTTAATGTCATAGCGGCGCGATCGCACAGTGGAGAACTCATAATGACTCATCTCCTGTCTGGCTACGGTTGCCACTAAACCATTCACTTCCTCCTTAGCCGCCTGCAAACTCTGTGCTGTCGTCACAACCTCCCGCAAGCGCTCGTAAACCTTCCGTGCCACATCACCAATGGGAACGATGTAATCGCCCTCCTTAGCCGCCTCAATCAGCTTAGCCCCCTCCTCTTGCTCCGTCTTATCCGCCGCCACCATCTCGCGAAGCTGGGTCAATTCGCGATCAATCGCCTCCACTAACTCATGTTTCTTAAGGCGACTTAGCCCCACAATCCCCAACGTCTTAGCAATGGGACGCAAGCCCATAACCGTTAAATCGTTGAGAGAATCGCGCTCCAACTGCAAATAATCAGCGATCGCCTCAATCGCCTGCGTCAGTCGTATTGTCAGCATTGCCTTGTCCTCTTCTTGCCTCCCCAACAATGTACAACAATTAATTGCAGTGACTATCTATATACAACAATATTGATGGGATTACCTCGCTCTCATCAGTTATCTGTATCTGATTTAAAAAGACAATGCTTATCTATATTGATAAGATAAAGACACTGCGACAGAGGACAAGACAATGAAAGAATCCAAACAACAATGGGAATCAGGACTAGAGCGAGAGTGGGAAGAGGGAATCGACGCGATCGCTCGCGAGTTCAACCTGAGCGATGCTCAAAGTTACGCAAAGAAGTACAACACCGCCAAAGGACGCACTCAAAAACTCAGAACCCAACTCAAGGAAAAGTACGGCGTGAAAAAGATGCCTAGTGGGGTTTGGTGGAATAAACGCGCTATCAGAGACGATGCTGGGAAAATACACGACGGCACTCAAGAGATATTAGACAAGCTTTTCGCCGAACGTTTTCGAGATGACACAGTAGTAGCGATTGAGAGTTTGCCAGAGAAAGATACTCAACCCCCAAAAACTGAATCAGTTGAGCCGCCGCCTGCTGTCGAAGAAGAGAAGACAACGACTGAAGACCTCTCAGAAACGCCCTACAGTGCGGGGATTGAAGAGGCACTAGCGAGCGAACCCGTACAAGTCGCTCTCAAACGCTTAAGCATGGAACGCGATCGCTTCATCGTCGAAGCGATTTACGCCTATGGCAGAGCCAACCAAGGAGGGGATGACGCTCAAATCAGCAAACTCCCCACAACCGAGTTGATGGGAAGTCGAAAGCGCGGTTACGGTGAAGCCCTAGTCGAACGCGCCGTGCGAGCCGTAATGGAGTGGAACAACCAACAGCGATCGCCCGACTTGCGCTATCAAATCACCTACCCAATTGTTAAAGAACTCACTCAATGTTCCACCGCAGTGATGGCAAGAGTCCTAGGCAATCCGACTGGAGGAATTCAAGGCTCGATGGTTGAAGAGATTAACGACCATCACCAGATGTTAGGAATGGTCAGCAAAGTTTATAACCGGGGGAAAGAGCCAATCTCTAATCATTTAAAGGCGGGTGAAGATTTTTAAGAGTGTGAGTCATCGGCTTCGGGTGAAACAGACAGAGCAAGAGTTGGGCAGACACGGTGGGGGTCAACAGAGCGATGGTGGGAAAAAGCGATCGCATTCTCAAGTTTGGGTGAAGATTAACGGCGACCGTAGACGTTAATTCCTTTCAAAATGACATATTCATTTTCTCGGCTGAGGAGTCCATCAATTTCAACAACAATTGCGGAAGGGTTTGTTGTCGAGTTGATTCGGACAGGCAAAAGAGCGGTTCCTGAGCCTCGTCGATCGGGAACTTGGCATTTGCGATTAAACCGCAACCCACAGACGCGATCCAAGTAAGTGGGAAATTGGCCCGTGCCAATCAAGGCTCCTTTGCGACCATTTCGGAATTCGTAAATTCGGATTTGTGTGGGTCGTTTTTGCCACCAATCAGTGAGGACACCAACCGCAACTAAACGTTGATAAGTGCCGATGTTAATAACGGTGCGATAGGGTAAATCTCTACCGGGGTAGAGGGATTCGTTAAGATTGACCCGGGTTAATAAGACAGTCGAATTGGTTGAAGCTTGAGAGAGTTCAACGTCAGTTGCTCCAGACAGGGGTTGGCTCGGTTGTGGATAAGCTGGGAGTGCCAGGAAAAAGAGGGACGCAGATAAACAACCGACAGAGAGTGTGTTTCGCATCAGACTTGACGGAGATTGAAAGCTAATTCAATTTTATCGAGTTGTACAAAGTCGCTTTGCTCATTCCCTCACTCCTCCAGCGCTGGAGAATTGAGAAAGGGAGTGGTCAGAGCGATCGCCTTGCCCAATAGAAAACATCCGAGTCTTCTTCTATAGAGTTCGCAAAGTTCGGATTGAATTAATGCATTGCCGGTTGTGCCGAACCTGGGGATGCTTGCGTGCAAAGCATTCAAATGGCTCCACAGATCTGCTGAATTATTTGCCTTAACCACTGACAGGCCGGATCGCAATCTGAAAGCTGACTCCAGACCATTGAAATTGTCCAAGGATTCATGGGGAGGGGTAACTCAAACCGATCGACCCGACCGCGATCGCTAAATTGTTGCGCTAGGCGGGAAGGAATTGCTGCAATGGTATCGGTGTCGGCAACAATCGCAGGCAATGTCAAAAAATAGGGCGTTGTCAGGACAATCCGACGCTTTAAATTCCGCGCCGCCAGTACCCGATCGATCGCCCCCACATCATCGCGCCGCAGCGTAAACAGAGCATGGGGCAATTCGGCAAATCTTTCCAGAGAAATGGAACCAGCAATCGCAACCGGATGGCCTGGGCGGCAAATTCCCACAAATCGCTCTTTCATCAACGACTGCTCAAGGGCTTGCTGCGGTAAATCCTGGAAGCTACTCCCCACAATAGCCGCGATCTCAGATTGTTCCAATAAAGCGCTGACCCGCTCTTTTTCATAAGGGATCAACCTCAGATCGATTCCCGGCGCTCGTTCGTGACAGGCCTGCAAGAGTTTGGGGGCAATAACCGCACCGGCATAGTCCGAACAGCCAATGACAAAAGCTTGCCGTGCTGTCGCCGGCTCGAAATGCTGGCTCGATCGCAGGGTCAGCCGAATTTGCTTGAGTGCCGATGAAATTCCCGGAGCAATTGCTAGCGCTTTCGCTGTGGGTTTCATGTCTCGACCGACGCGAACGAACAGGTCATCCTCAAATAAAAAACGCAACCGTTTTAAGGCCGAACTCATGGCGGGTTGGCCGATGTGAACTTGCCGTGCGGCTGCGGTAACACTTCTTTGAGCAAAGATCGCTTCAAACGCCACCAACAAATTGAGGTCGATGGAGGATAAATCAATTGATTTCATTGATTAGAAACATCAAAATAATCGATTTGATTAATATTTTAGGGCGCTTTATCGTTGAAATACATCCATTGCCAACAGCTTCAAGAGGTGAAAGATGGCACGGTTTATTAGTTGCAGGAGTCATCCATGAGTCAAGATGCGGGTTTACCGCCCATTTATGCCGATACACCGGTGGAATTGGCTCCCCACGAGATAGTTACGTCCTTCCCCGCTAATACCTTTTTAGAAAATTTAGCGATCGCTTCCAACGGCACTTTATTCGTCACCAACCACGAAGTCGGACAGATTTTGCAGATTGCACCAGAGGGCGATTCCTCTGTTCTTGCTAGCACTGACGGGAAAGTGACGGGGATTGCCTTTGCCCCCGATGGCAGCCTGATTTTAACGGGGTGGAACGCGCAAGGCCTTTCCATCATCCTCTGTGCAACTCTGGAGGGAGCGGTCGAACAAGTTGCAACGCTACCGGATGCCCTGTTTTTGAATGGGATTACCCCCTTAACGCGCGATCGCTATGTCGCGGCAGATTCTTATCGCGGCTGCATTTGGCAGTTCGACCGAATAACTCGCCAAGTTTCGATCTGGTTAGAACATCCCCTACTCGCACGCAGCAGTCCGGACAACCCGTTCCCTGCTGCGAACGGAATTAAGCGCTTCGGCAACAGTCTCTATGTGTCTAACACGGAGAAAATGCTGCTACTGAAAATCCCAATTTCAGGGGATGAGCGTGCGGGAGAACCCGCCATTTTGATCGCGCCGACCAATATCGACGATTTTGCGTTTGATACCGAAGGCAATCTCTACGCCGCGACCCACATCTACAACAGCGTCCTTCGCATCGAACCCGACGGAAAGACGACCGCGATTGCCCTGGCAGAACAAGGCGTGATTGGCAGCACGGCCGTGGCTTTTGGACGGCGACCCAGCGATGCGACCAATATTTATGTCACCACCAACGGAGGGATGTTTTTACCACCTGCGGGTGGCGTGGTTCCGGCCAATGTGGTGCGGCTAGAAGTCGGCAAACCCGGATACTCTTTTAGCGTCGCGTAGCTGATGAACAAGCCAACCGAACCTGTTACTGTCATTGTTGCCCAACGAGTCAAACCCGG
>JGI12316J14372_10002223_pt1 | contig 21631 bp, 20 predicted proteins | sample MarCyaLeptolynsp_FD_14372 | JGI IMG/M metagenome (IMG submission 14372) | reverse complement strand
ATGCGGGGCGCACGTCCGGCTTGGCGACGTCAGTCATCTGTTTGTACTCCTATCCTTACAGATAGGCTGGCCCTCGTTGGGGAGAGCTGGCCCACGGCGCATATGGCGCAGGCGGCGCCGGAGCGCAAGGGGTGATTTTGTCTAGCCGAGATGAGGCGGCAATGGATTCGATGCGCTTGAGCACATTTGATGCATGACTTTTGGTATCCGCCAGGCCAGACAGGACTATGCGCCGGACGAGCTGCCGGTAGGACCCAAACCGGAGGACCGTTCAGTGGCTGTGCTGGAAACGATGCAAGACGCCGTGCGATGCCTCGTCGCGGTGACCGAAACGATCGCGAGGGAGTGTAATTCGGTCCTGGGGTCCGAGCTGCACTATCAAGCGATGATCTATGCCTGTTTGCGAAACGCGGGTGCAGTGCCTGTCACTCAGATCGGTATGAATGTGAAACAGCACATTACGCCGGTTCACTCCTCCCTATTCCGTCGACTGGAAGCAGCGAAACATGAGCAGTACCGCGACGGGTTCGAAACCATCCCCGACGTGGTTCTGTTCAAGCCAAGCATCCATGCAGACTGGCGCCGACGAAACCACAAAGCTACGCTCGTCAACATGCTGATGGCGATAGAAGTCAAAGCCTCCGAACGCGCCAATGCGCGCCTGCGGCCCGGCGAAATCGTGTTCGACATCGACAAATTGGTGGCTCATCGAGAGGAAGTCCGGCACCTGGGTGCCGACTTTGTGCCCGTCATGCTGGTGATCGACACGGCTCCAATCGATTCCGAAAGAATGACCGATGACGCCAGGGCGCAGATGCTGGCGCATGCGCATGCGAATGACGTAATTTTGGTATACGCCTCGCCGATAGATCAGATCGTCAGAATCCCGCCTTGCTGGCAGGTCTAACCGGGCTCAGCAGGCTCAGCCCTGCGGCGATGAATCCCGCGCCAAAGGTCACGCCGGAAGCGACCAGAAACCCCGGTTCTTCCAGCGCGCTCAGCCCGAGGGCGAACGCCAATGCCAGCAACCAGAGCCCCGACGCCACGCGCATCTCGCCGGCCCTCAAGAGCTGCACCGCCAACAGCGCCATCGACACCACGATGATCCCTGCGCCAAGACGATAGAAGTCGATGCCAAACATGACCGGGTCCGGCCCGATAATGCTGGCAAAGCCGAGGCAGGCAAGCGCGGCGGCGATCAGTCCGATGACACCCAGGCCGGACATGTAGCGGACGTAAATTGCCAGCGTCGCCGCGACCATCAACACATCAATGATCGCGTACAAAACTTCCAGCCACACGGTCTCCGGTATAAAGGGAATGAAGGCGGCGGCGATGCGTGAGGCACCGCCCAGGATCGCGGCCCAGGCGCCGAGGATGAGAAGAGATTGGGATGAAACAGTCATGAGGCCTCCGAAGCTGATCGCGCGCATGCAGATTTCTGCGCTTCGGAAACGTCTCTAGGGCCTCAACCAAGGTTGAGGTCAAGGGCAGGATTTCGGATTGCTGACAGAGCCACAAAAAACAGCGCCCCCGCATTTCTGCGAGGGCGCGGCTTACTCTACAAACTCTAAGCTAATCTACGCTGCCGCAGCAATCCGGCCTTCGGCGCCAGGCATCTGGTCGAGCAGGAAGTCGTGGAACGTCTCGGCCCGCTGGATGAAGCGGTTGAAAGGTAGCTTGGCTTTGAAAATGGCTTGCGGCGCGACGTTCGCCCCGCATTTCAGAGCCGTCTCGACGCATTGGTCACGCTCAGGCTGGGCCGAGCAGACGGCAATGCGGTGTTTGCCCATATTGGCGACGCGCGCGATGGTCATGTCGCCATCGAAGCTGTCGGGCAAGGTAAGGTCCAGGACAACCAGATCGAAGCGTTCCAGACGCAGGCGATTCTCCGCCTCCATCAGGGTCGTTGCCATTACCAGATCCACCGGAACGCGAGCACGCGCGGCTTTGTCTGCTGCCACCAGCAAAAGGTCACGCACCGGTTCGTGATCTTCGACCCAAAGAACTTTCATCTAACTACCCTATGTAAGACTCTACACTGTTACCCCGGCGCTTCTCGCCTGCCCTCTTCTGAACACACTTTGCCACCGACGGATTACGGGATGGTAAAGCGAAAGTGACCAAAGTGTTGACAATGCTACAGATTCGGCCCCGCTGAGGCCTGTCGTCGCCAACTTGGCACGAACTGTGATAGAATCTTCACAATGGCCTCAGATGCCAATGGAGACAGGACTTTATGGGCAGCAAAACGCTACCAGCCGCCAGTACACATGCCGCTTTTTTGGCGGATCTTGAGGCGAGCGACGACCATATTGTCGATCGACTGATAAAAGAAAGATGTCCGTCTTTTGTGGATCACTGGAGCTGGTCGATGGTGCGGCCGATGCTCTATTCCGTGCTTGGCTATGATCGCGCCTGCCGGATGGCGGATCACTTGCAGACCTTGAATGGCGGCGACAGTTTCGACCATCTGAGTGAAGAATTATCGGTCGATCTCACCTTGAATGCGATTGAGAGGATGCCGACTGAAGGGCGCCTCGTCGTGGCGGCCAATCACCCCACCGGCCTGGCAGACGGGGTTGCGGTCTGGGACGCGCTGCGCCGGGTAAGACGGGATATCGTCTTCTTTGCCAATGCCGATGCCTTGCGGGTCAATCCGGGTTTCTCCGATGTCCTGATCCCGGTCGAATGGGTGATGGACAAACGCTCGCCGGCCAAGACGCGCGAGACGCTGCGCCTCGCCAAGGAAGCCTTTGCCGAGGAAAAGTGCATTGTGATCTTCCCATCTGGGAAACTGGCCAAGAAAATTGATGGCGTCCTAACCGAACAGGACTGGATGCCAACGGTGGTCAGCCTCGCCCGCAAGCATAAAGCACCCGTTCAGCCGCTTAATCTGCAGGCGACGAATTCCTCGCTCTATTACTTCTTCTCCAAAATGAATGGCGAGCTGCGCGATATCACGCTGTTTCATGAACTCCTCAACAAGAAAGGCAGCCCGTTCGAGATGACGTTCGGGCCGCTGATTGCGCCGGAGCGGTTGGAGGGCGATGCCAATGCGCGCACTCTGGCGCTTCGCGAATATGTCGCGACCCACCTCGCGGCAGGNCCCGATACCGAGTTCACACCCGAAGATTAAAGGGCTGCTCCCGAGAAGCAGCCCTNCCTGAATAAGTCCCTGNTCAGGCAGGTGCTGGCGTCTTGTCGTCGCCGTACCATTCGATGTTCCGGGTCATATACATGGTCAGTGCAATCGCCGCGAAGCTCGCCAGCGCACCGGCCAGAAGCGCATGGCTTTCGGCCCGCATCAGGACATAGATCAGCCCATAAATCCCGGTCAGGATTCCAAGCGCCCGCAAGCCATATTTGCGCGACTTGAACACGGTCGTCGCATAGAGCGAGGTCAGCCCGACCGTCATCGCTGCCGCAATCATGAAGGCGAGATCAAATCCGATCCGCTCGGAGAAGGCGAGTAGCAGCATGTAGAAAATCGCCTGTGCCAGACCGACCAGAATGTATTGCGCCGGATGAGCGCGAACGCGGCTGGTCACTTCGAAAAGGAAATAGGCGAGGAAGACAAATCCGATAAACATCGCTGCATACTTCAAGGCCCGTTCGACACTCTGATACGGGCTTGCCTCCTTGATGAAGACAACGCCCATGTCGCGGAAATTCTGTGCGGTCACAGAGCTGAGGTCGAGATTCTGCCCCGCGCCTTCAATCCCGCGCGCGAGATAAGGCACGCGCCAGCTGGCCTCGAATCCGTCCTCACTGTCGCCGACATTATGCTGCCCGGGCAGGACACCGCCAGTAAAGCTCGGGCTCGGCCAGTTGGAGACCATGCTGAGCGAGGTATCCTTGGCGAACGGGCCAATCGAGAGCCGCTGCGCGCCGCTGAGTTTCAGACTGACCGCGACCTGTAGCGGCCGTTCCAAAGTCGCGAGATTATCGATCTGCCCCGCCGCCAGCGTGACAGCTGCATTGGGCACCAGCGAGTAACCATCGCCTGTCCTGAAATTGGTCACCGGGCCGAGGGTCACCGCGCGGCCATTAACAGTGACATCAATCGCATCCTTAATGCCGCGCGTATCACTGACGCCGACAAACAGACGCGCATCGCGCCAGACCGGCTCGGCACCTTGCGGGATCGCGGCGCGTAAGGCCGAGGGCGAGAATTCGGCCTGCATTTCGATTTCTGCGAGATAGACCGGCACCGTATGAATGCCGCGCTGCTTTTCTTCGACGGCGACATTGGTCGAGGCCGTCCCGGTTTCAGCATAGGCGACCGCAATACCATAAGCGATCGTGTCCGGCTTTTTCGGATTGGGCGCGAAGGAATACGGGACGGTCAGCACGGGTCCGAGCACGTTTTGCGGCCCGCCCGCACTTTCGCTGACCTCGCGCACGGCCTGATCGAAGCCAGCGCTGCGTTCATAGACAATGCTGTGCACGAGCAAAGCCGGGATGGTCATGACCAGAGCCAGCGCACAGACGAGCAGGAGTTTCAGACCCGCCGAGCGCTTGGGGAGGAAATCTGCGAAATTGGGTTGGCGTCCCGCAGGTGGAAACGCATTTGGTTCCGACATGGAAAGCTCCATTGAAGACTTGAATTTATGGAGCCTGCTTGTCTCGAATACAGAAAAGGCGAGACCGCGGTCCCGCCTTGTTCAGATTACGATAAGTTTAAGGCCAGTTTCCGGCGCTTAGGCCTGTTTGGCACCCGCGGTCAGCGAACCGTGGCAATGCTTGTATTTCTTGCCGGAGCCGCATGGACACGGCGCATTGCGCGGCGTGTTGGCCCAGCTTTCCTCGGCCTGGGCGACCATGGAATGCGGCGCCTGTTCGGCCACGCCTTGTGGGGTGCCGGCGCGTTCATTCTCGCCTGTGTCAGGATCGAGATGGGTCTCGAAAGTGCGTTGCGGCGGGCTTGGCACCGGGCGCGGCTGCGGCGGCTGGACCTGCGCATTCATCAGCCAGCGGGTCACTTCCAGGCGCATCTCTGACAGCATGTCATAGAACAGCTTGAAGGCTTCTTCCTTGAACTCATTCAGTGGGTCGCGCTGACCATAGGAGCGCAGGTGAATGACCGAGCGCAGCTGGTCGATCTGTTGCAGGTGCTGGCGCCAGCGACCATCAAGCACTTGCAGCAGGATCTGTTTCTCGATCATCCGGAACTGGCCATCTGCCGCCAGTTGAGTCTTCTCGTCATAAGCGGTTTTCGCCGCTTCATGGATGCGTTCAGCCACTTCGGCATTGGCCACGCCTTCTTCGGCGGCCCAATCCGCCAGGGGCAGTTCAAGCCCCAGCAACTCGACGCAACGTTCGCTCAGACCATCCGTATCCCAGAGTTCGGCATGCGCTTTTTCCGGCATGTGATGGGCAACAATCCCGTCAATCACCTGTTCGCGCATATCCTCGATTTCTTCCAGCACGCTGTCGGCATGCATGAAGTCGATACGTTGTTCGAAGATCACCTTGCGCTGGTCATTGATGACATCGTCATATTTCAGGACGTTCTTGCGAATGTCGAAATTGCGCTGCTCGATCTTCTTCTGCGAGGTTTCGATCGCCTTGTTCATCCAGGGATGAGTGATGCCCTCATCTTCCTTGATGCCGAGGCCCTTCATGATCGAGTTCAGACGCTCTGCCGCGAAAACGCGCATCAGGTCGTCTTCGACAGAGATGAAGAATTTCGACTTGCCCGGATCGCCCTGACGACCGGTCCGACCGCGCAGCTGGTTGTCGATGCGGCGGCTTTCGTGGCGTTCCGTGCCAAGGACGTAGAGGCCGCCTGCATCAAGCGCCTTCTGCTTGGCGACTTCGATCTCGGCCTTGATCTGATCGGTGATCAGCTGCAGCTCACCTTCGGAGGGCTCGCTGCCATTTTTCTCGACATGTTCCTGCACCGCCTTGGCGACGCGCATCTCGAGATTGCCGCCGAGCTGGATGTCGGTGCCGCGACCGGCCATATTGGTCGCCACAGTGATCGCGCCGGGAACGCCGGCATCCGCAACAATCTCGGCTTCCTGCGCATGGTGGCGGGCGTTCAGAACCTTGTGCGGGATCTTAGCCGCGGTGAGATAGGTCGAGACAATCTCGGACTTCTCGATCGACGCGGTGCCGAGCAGGACCGGTTGGCCCTTGGCGCGGGCTTCGCGGACCTCTTCGACAATCTCTTTATATTTCGCCGCGGCGACGCGATAGACGACATCATCATCATCAATCCGCTGGATCGGCTTATTGGTCGGCAGCTCGAACGTGGCGAGGCTGTAAATGTCGCCAAATTCCGACGCCTCGGTCATCGCCGTACCGGTCATGCCGGCGAGCTTGTCATAGAGGCGGAAATAGTTCTGGAACGTGATCGAAGCCAGAGTCTGGTTCTCCGGCTTGATGTCGACATTCTCTTTCGCTTCGATCGCCTGGTGCAGGCCTTCCGACAAGCGGCGGCCTTCCATCATGCGGCCGGTAAACTCGTCGATCAGCATCACCTGATCATCTTTGACGATATAATCCTTGTCGCGATGGAACAGCTTGTGCGCCTTCAGCGCCTGGTTCGAATGGTGGACGATGGAAACATTGGCCGGATCCCAGAGCGAGCCGTCGAGCAGGCCGTCATCGTTGAGCAGCTGCTCCATCTTTTCGAGGCCTTCCTCGGTGAAGACAACGGACCGCATCTTCTCGTCGAGATCGATATCCTCGTCGTCGAGGTTCGGGATGAACTTGTCGATGGTGCGATAAAGCTCGGAACGATCATCGGTCGGGCCGGAAATGATCAGCGGCGTGCGCGCTTCATCGATCAGGATCGAGTCGACCTCGTCGACGATGGCATAGGCATGGCGGCGCTGGACCATCTGATCCAGCGAATATTTCATATTATCGCGCAGATAGTCGAAACCGTACTCATTATTGGTACCGTAGGTAATGTCGCAGGCATACGCGTCGCGGCGCTCTTCATCCGACATCCGGCCACCGCCCGGCACTTCGCCGCGAATAACGCCCGTGGTCAGACCGAGAAAGCCGTACAGCTTGCCCATCCATTCCGCGTCGCGAGCGGCGAGATAGTCATTGACGGTGACGACATGTACGCCCTCACCGCGCAGCGCGTTGAGATAGACTGGTAGCGTCGCGACCAGCGTCTTGCCTTCACCGGTGCGCATCTCAGCGATGGCGCCATTGTGGAGCACCATGCCGCCCAGGAGCTGCACATCGAAATGGCGCATGCCGAGCGATCGCTTGGCGCCTTCACGGACGACGGCAAAAGCTTCATCGAGAATATCGTCCAGGCTGGCCCCATCAGCGAGGCGTTTGCGGAACTCGTCAGTCTTGGCACGCAGGGCCTGATCCGACAGCGCTTCAATCATCGGCTCAAGCGTATTGATCTTCTGGACGCGACGCCGCAATGGCTTGAGTTTGCGATCGTTGACCGAACCGAAAAACTTTTTCGCAAGGGTTTTCATGGGAAGCGATACCACACTGTTTGAACGGACCCTGAAATCACAAATTTCTTTCCAGGATATGGACGCGTTCTGCAACGCATCCTGAACAAGTCTCTCGACCAGGACTTCAAGCGGACTTAAGAACGCCGCATACGCGTGTCAATTAGGCGAATGCCGCAAAGGAATGCCCGATATGCTTTTGAACTTTCGATCTCTGGGCTCTGCCATCGCAGGTGCCGTAATTCTGGTCGGGCTGAGTGCCTGCGAGTCCGAGCCTGCCGTCACCACGGAGACGGCCGCTTATGAGGGCGTCACGGCGGCCATTGTAAACGGTGATCCGATCTATTTCAGCGATGTCGAACTGGAAGCTGTCGCCCAGGGCCAGATCGAGCCTGGCACCGAATTCACAACCAGTCATCCAGAGTATCACCAGATCCTCGAACAATTGATCGATCAGCGCCTGCTCGCCCAGGAAGCGCTGGCCCGCGGGCTGGATCAGGATCCGGCGGCACGTCGGCGTTTGGAATCCGGCCGCGAGCGCCTGCTCGGCAATATCCTGGTTGAAAGCCTGGTCGCCAGCGAAGTGACCGAAGACGCCATCGACCTGATGTATGAGGAACAGGTCAAGCTGCAGCAGCTCGATGATGAGGTCCGCGTGCGCGTCATCCTGGTCGAGACCTCGGAAGCGGCGAACGAGATCCTGACTGAGCTCAATGGCGGCCGTGACTTTGCCGAGGCGGCGCTGGAATACTCGCAGGACACCAATACCCGCCTTGATGGCGGCGATCTGGGCTGGGTCAGCCCGAATGATCTCGCCGATCCGTTCCCGGCGATCATCGGGGATACCGAAACCGGCTCGATCTCTGGCGTGTTCGAATCCCCGCGCGGCTGGAATGTGCTCAAAGTCGATGAGCGCCGCACCCGGCCACCCAAGACCAAAGCCGAAATGCGACCGGAAATCATCACCTTCCTGACCTTTACCCAGATCAGCGACATCCTGCGCGAACTGCGCAATCAGGCCGATATTCAGCAGCGCGATCCGAGCGAGCTGGCCGCTGAAGCCGACGCCGCAGCAGATGAGACCGGAGCAGAAAGCGCCCCCGAATGAACCTGACCCCATCCCCCTTTGCCCCGGCCCGGTTCCCTAACCTGCCCGAGATTGCCGGCGTGCGCGCTGCGACCGGCTCGCGCGGCTTCTATGCCGGTCGCGGGCTGACCCGTGACGATGTCTTCCTGTTTGCATTTGATCCGGGCACCAGCTGCGCCGGGGTTTTTACGCGCTCGTCGACCGCTTCTGCCGATGTTCGTTGGTGCCGGGAGGCGCTCGAGGCTGGACTCGGCCGGGCTGCAGCTTTGGTGGTGAATTCCGGCAATTCCAACGCCTTTACCGGCGCCAAGGGCGTGCTCAAGAATGACGCGACTCTTGCCGCAATGACAGACAGCCTCGATTGCCAGAAAGACCAATGCTTTCTCGGCGCCACCGGCGTGATTGGTGAACCGCTCCCCGACCCGAATTATGTCGGCAGCATCGTCCCGGATCTCACCAGCGCCCTCGCCGCCCCGGACTGGCAGGCCTGCGCCAAGGCGTTCATGACAACAGACACGTTCGCCAAAGGCGCCGGGCTCACCTGCAAGATAGGCGACCAGGAGATCGCCTTCTCCGGTATCGCCAAGGGCTCCGGCATGATTGCGCCGAATATGGCGACCATGCTGGCCTATGTCTTCACCGACGCCGCCGTGGCGCCGGACGTGCTCGACGTCGCGCTGCGTGAAGCGTGCAATCAGAGTTTCAATGCGATCACGGTCGACAGTGACACCTCGACCTCCGATAGTCTCATGGTTTTCGCCACCGGCGCCTCTGGTCAGGAAATGATCGCCAGCGCCGATGATGTCCGCTACGGCGCGTTCGTGGCTGCGCTGACAGAGATTTGCCGCGAGCTCGCCTTGCTCATCGTCAAGGATGGCGAAGGGGCGAGCAAGTTCATCACCATTCACGTCGACGGCGCCATCTCCGACGCGTCAGCACGAACGATCGCGACCGACATTGCCAATAGCCCTCTGGTCAAGACCGCGCTGGCTGCCAATGACGCCAATTGGGGCCGGGTCGTCATGGCCACCGGCAAGTCTGGCGAGCCGATTGATCTCGATGCCCTGTCGATCTGGTTTGGTGATGTGCAGGTTGCTGAAGCAGGTGGGCGCGCCGAGGATTATGATGAAGACCGGGCCAGCGCCGCTGTCGCGGAACCGGAAATCACCATCCGGGTCAATGTCGGATCCGGATCCGGACGCTCGACCGTCTATACCTGCGACCTGACCCACGCCTATGTCGACATTAACGGGGCTTATCGGACGTGAAGGTCGTCTATGTGGTTGCCGCCGCCCTGTTCGATGCGGATGGCCGGGTCTTGCTGGCCCAGCGACCGGAGGGCAAGGCCATGGCAGGCCTGTGGGAATTCCCGGGCGGCAAGATCGAACCCGGCGAAACGCCTGAGCGCGCCCTGACCCGGGAACTGGCCGAGGAATTGTCGATTACGGTTAGCGAATCTGACCTCATACCGTTCACATTTGCCAGTCACACTTACGAGAAATTTCATCTTTTCATGCCACTCTTCTCGATACAAAAATGGAGGGGGACACCACTTCCCAACGAAGGACAGAAGCTGGCCTGGGTCGCACCAGACGACTTGCACAGCTACCCGGCCCCGGCGGCCGACATTCCTTTGTTTGACGTATTGGTGGCCAAAGCAGAGAGTGGATGAAGATGCGCGTAGTTATGAAAGCCTTGAATAGACTGTCTCGCTGCGACTCTGGCGCGAGTGCAGTGGAATACGGACTGCTCATGGGCCTGATGGCACTCGCCCTCATCAGTGCCCTAAACGCGACCGGCTCCGGCACGCAGGACAAGTGGGACGGTGTGTCGGAAGACGTCGGCGACGCCATGACAGGCGCCTGATTGACGCCCAGGTCTCGCGGCGTCGCGGCTTGACCATTCTCCAAATCACGGCACGTTCGCGCTCTCAGCGGAGGGTGCCATGGCCGACATTCGACCATTCGAGATCAATGTTCCTCAATCCAAGCTCGAATGGATTCGAAAACGCGTTTCCAAGTATAAATGGTTCCCAGCGCCCGAGGGCCTGCCCGAATGGCAGCTCGGCATGTCGACGCCCGTGCTCAAGGACATCCAAACCTATTGGTTGAATTCCTATGACTGGCGCAAGCAAGAAAAGACGCTCAATGAGCAGCCGCATTTCATAACCGAAATTGACGGCCTGCCCATTCATTTCATGCATGTTGTCGGCGAGGCGGAAGGCAAGCGTCCGCTGCTCCTGACCCATGGCTGGCCCGGCTCGTTTTTCGAATTTCATGACGCGATCGGACCGCTCGCCTTTCCAAGCCAGCATGGCGGCCGCGCCGAGGATGCGTTTGACCTGATCATTCCATCCCTGCCCGGCTATGGCTTTTCTGGAAAGCCGGCGGCACCAATCGGTCAGCGTGGGACGGCTAAGCTCTGGAACACGCTGATGCAGGCGCGGCTCGGCTATGACACCTATCTCGCCCAGGGCGGCGACTGGGGCGGCATGGTCACCTCCTGGCTCGGTTTTGATCATGGCACGACAAATGGAAAAGGCGGCTGCAAGGCCATCCATCTCAACATGATCGGCCTGCGCCCGTCTCCGGCGACCCCGCAGAGCGACGAAGAGCTGGCCTGGATCCAGGGGTCCCAAGCCGCGATGCAAGCCGAAGGCAGTTATTTCATGCAGCAGGCGACCAAGCCGCAAACCCTCGCTATGGCGCTGATGGACAGCCCGATGGGCACGGCTGCCTGGATCCTCGAGAAATTCCAGGCCTGGTCGGACCTGAAGGGCGGGACACTGTTCGACGTCTATTCGCGCGACCAGTTGCTGACCAATTTGATGATCTACCTGACCAATGACGCGATCGCGACTTCGGTCTGGTACTATGCGGCTTTCTTCGGCGAAGGCGGCAATGCGCTGCCAGACGGCGAGCGGTGTGAAACGCCCACGGGGTTTGCCAATTTCCCGGGCGAGCCGGTTTATTTCCCGCCGCCGCGTTCCTGGTGCGAGCGGGCCTATAATATCACCTATTGGAGCGACCAGCCGCATGGCGGACATTTCGCGGCGATGGAAGCCCCGGACCTGTTCGTCGAAGACGTTCGCAGCTGGGCGCGGGCCTTTGACTAAAGCAGTCTAATCGCGGCCGGGCCGATACGTCCGCGCGGCGTTGGCTTCCACCTCAGACCGGGTCAACAGCGCCGGGCGCCATTGCTCCGTCGCAAATAGCGGGGCCTGGTCGGCATAATGAGGGGAGCTTTGATCCAGCGTGGCAGCGCCATATTGGTGGATCACCTCTGCGCTCTGCGTGCCATCAGCATTCCACTCGACCAGTGCGATCCAGGTATCCCCGGCATTGGCGTGCAGCTTGCCATCCGGTCGGACGGCAGCGGGATAGATCGCGCGCAAGATGTCCGGGCCGCCGCTGATCGGAATGTCCACATCACCGCGGACCAGCCGGTTCACCTCGCCCCATTCCGGATCGATCCGGCCATAGACTTCGGTCAGCAAGGTCACCGCATCGCGGAAGGCTTGCGGCGGCTCGGGACCATAATCGCCGGTGAACTGCCCGGTGACATGGCGCAGCACGGTGAGCGTCCCGAGCGCGGCGTGGCGATTATTGATATCGAGGCGATAGTCCCAGGCCTGCAAGTGTGCCAACGCGTCGGCAAGATCCGGCTCTGCCGACCAGTCATGCGCGAGGACAGATTCAATAAAGAGGTCAGCTTCCGAACCCTGTGCATAGGCGGTATCGAACTTGATCTCGAGCAAGCGTCCACGGTCAATCGGAATTGTGCCATCCGTCAGTTCCTGAATGCGCAGCGAGCGATTGGTCTCATTGGTCTGCAGGCCCATCCAGGCCGGAAAGTCCGCCGCCGTCAGATTGTCAACGCCATCGGTGGCGCGATACGGCGTGTTATTGGCATTATAGACAAAGCCCGAGGCAGGGTTCACCAGTTTCGGACCATCGGCATAGGGAATGTATCCGTCCCAGATCAGATCAGAGCGATCACCTGGCAAATCCGCTTGCCAGTCCCAGCCTGGTAAACGCGCTGGGTANTGGCCATTGTGAATGAAGGCCACGTTNCCCTGCTTATCGGCATAGACATAGTTAATGCTGGGCAGGGCATTAAGGCNCATCGCAGCACTGAATTCGCCCCAATTCTCGGCCAGATTGAGCCGCACATATTGTTCCAGCTGCCGGACCTCGCCCATACCGGCATAACGGACGGCATAAGTGCCGTGCGGTGCTTCGATTACCGGGCCGTGCTCGGTGCGATAGACGGGACGGCGAACTTTCAGCGCGAATGGACCGAACAGTTTCACCCGCAGTAAGGCGGTCTCTTCTTCAAAGTCACGCCAGGTACCGTCGAGTTTATACTGTTTTGGATCGTCTGGATTGACGGTCAGCCGGTANATGTCGGTGAGATCCGGTTTCGAAACCGTATTGGCCCAGCCGAGATGGCGGTTGAACCCATGCAGAATGACCGGCGTGCCAGGAAACAGGCCGCCCGTAATATCGAGGCCCTCTTCAGAGACAATATGCGCTTCCCACCAGGCCACGGGGCCTGTCATGGGCTGATGTGAGTTGATCAGCAGGCGCGTCGTCTCATCACCGCTGCGCATAGGCTGGACGGCAAAGGCGTTGGAACCGCGTTCGGTATTGAGCGTTGGGTGCAGCAGCCACGCACGCTCATTCGGATCGGCGGCGAGCGGGGCGTCACGAGTCTCTGCGAACAACGCCTGCAGCGTTTCGTCGAATCCATAGAAGAAGGGTGTCTTGAGAATAAAGCCTGCAATCACGTCCTGTCCGGTAAAAGGCGCGAGGCCGCGCCACGTCTCATCCGGGTGCTCGGCCGCATAGAGATTGAGCCCGGCGGCATAGGCCTCAGCAATGGCTTTCACATCAGCGGGGACATCTGTCTCATATCGCCGGTCGATCGTGCCCCAAACATCGAGCAGCGAAACGACATAATCCGTCGGTGCCGCAGCAGCGCCCTTATAGCGCGCAAGCACTCCGCGCGTCGCCGCGACCACGTCCTGAATGGTCTCATAATCATCCTCGGCATGGGCATAGGCGACCCCGAAGGCGGTATCGGCATTGGTCGTCCCGTGAATGTGCGGCACGCCCCAGGTGTCACGAATGATCTCGACATTGTAACTGGTCGCCGGAGCGGACAGTTCGTCAGCGCTCGGATTGTTCGGCAGCGGGTCCCAGGCATAGATTCCGGCCCCAAGCATCAGGGCCGCGATCAGCGCCAGCACGCCGAGCACAATTTTCTTGATCATCAGACCGCTCCCATGTCTTCGGCGTCATACTGGACGCGAAGCCTCAAACCGCCAAGGCTTTACCGCGCGAGAGGCGCGCTGGACATTGCTTCGCGCTTGGATAGGGTTTTGTCATGAATGAAGCTGCGACCCTCGCCAAATACATCGACGCCGCCGACCGCGTGGTCGTGTTCACCGGCGCTGGCATCTCGACCGAGAGCGGTATTCCGGACTTCAGATCCCCGGGCGGCGTGTGGTCCAAAATGCAGCCGATCTACTTCCAGGATTTCATCTCCGACCGCGAAGCGCGCCGTGAAAGCTGGCGCCGGGTCTTCAATCGCACCGAAGGCTGGACCGGCGCAGAGCCGAATGCCGGACACTTTGCGATCGCAAAACTGGTCGAGTCTGGAAAGGTCACCAGCGTCGTGACTCAGAATGTCGACAATCTGCATCAGAACGGGGGTGTCCCTGACGAGAAAGTGATCGAGGTGCACGGCAATGCCTCTTACGCCAAATGCCTGAATTGCGGGAAACGTTATGAATATGAGGCGCTGAAGCCGCGCTGGGAGGCGGACGAGGACCTGACCTGCGACTTTTGCACCGGACTGCTCAAATCAGGGACAATTTCCTTCGGTCAGGCGATGCCCGAGGACAAGATGGAATTCGCCGAAAGCGAGGCCCTGTCCTGCGACCTGATGATTGCGCTCGGGTCGTCCCTGGTCGTCTATCCCGCCGCCAACATTCCGCTCATCGCCAAGCAGAATGGCGCCCGCTATGTCATCGTCAATCGTGAAGAAACCGAGCATGATCTTTACGCTGACGCGGTCTTCAATACCGAGATTGGGCCGCTACTGCGTGAAACCATGTCGGAGCTGGGCCAGCCGCTCGCCTGAGCAGGTGCACAATTGGTTGGAAGCGCAACTTTCAAACGCGCACGGATCGGCCACATCCCCAATGGATATATCAGGCTCATGATCGCGCTGTCGGAACCCTTTTCATGATCACTGATTTGTGCTTTGAGATCCGGCGTTGCACTGCACAATACCCCTTTACCTCGGGGCAAGCAGTACCCACATATGCATGGCAGGCGGGGCCTGCCTTGAGAATTCCGATAGGGAGGGCGAGCTTTGCTGGTCAATATGTTAAAGGGGAAACTCCACGCGGCCACTGTCACACAGTGCGACGTATATTATGAGGGGTCTGTCTCTATCGATCAGGATCTGCTCGACGCCGCCGGCATCCTGCCGCATGAGCGCGTGGACATCTGGAACATTACCAATGGCGAGCGGATCTCGACCTATGCGATTGAAGCGCCTCGCGGCTCTCGCACCATTGGCGTGAATGGCGGCGCTGCCCGCAAATTTGCCATGGGGGACCGCGTCGTGATCGCCGCCTTCGTGCAGATGGAAGCCGAACTCGCGCGCCAGCACAAGCCGCAAGTCGCCCTGATGGACGAGCACAATAATATCAAGACGCCCAGCGCTGCTTATTGAGCCCTGGGCGCCTCGAGCGTAGCGTCGTAGAGTAGATGTAGACTGGGAACAGCCCGCCTAATTGGCGGGCTTTCTCAATTCGAACAACACATTCACCGTGATCGAATAGCCAACCTCGCCCGTGGCAATCGGCGTGGCCCGGTCGACGCTGCGCGCTTCCGCCATCATCTGCATGGGTTGCGGGCGCATGCCGCCACTCTCGGCAATGGTGACGACGCGGGCGACCTCATAGCCAGAGGCTGCAGCATAGAGTTCAGCCCGGGCGATTGCTTCCTTCATCGCGATGTCGCGCGCGGCATTCTTGGCGGCGCGGTCATCCTCAAGCGCGAAATTCAGGCCGCTAAACGTGTTGCCCCCGGCCGAGACAAGGGCATCCATCGTCTCTCCAAGATTGTCGAGATCGCGAACTTTCACCGTCAACTGGTTCGAGGCTTGATAGCCGGTCAGGCGGGGCTGACCATTTTCGCGATTGGAATAATCGTATTGCGGCTGCAGCGAGAAATTCGAGGTTTGCATGTCGCGCCGGTCAATATCGGCCGCAGCGAGGGCGTCAAACACCCCGTTCATGGCCGTCGAATTGGCGCTCATCGCGGCCTGCGCGGTCTGCCCCTGGGTCTGGACGCCGGCATTTAGGAAAGCGATGTCCGGCTCTCGATTGACGCTGCCGGAGGCCGAAATGCTCAGCGTGGTTTCCGGTTGGATCGAATTTGGATGCGTGGTCTCGATCGGATCAGCATTCGGCGTCACAGTCGGTTCCGGCGCCGTTGCGATGACGGTTTCGAGCGGCTCCGCCGCCGATTCAGTGGCCTCCCCTTGACCGCCGCCACACGCCGCCAGCGTGATCAATGCAAAGCCAGAAAATCCGGCCATCAGGCTTGTTTTCAGATGTTGTGTCATGCGTCCCTCCAAGAGGCTCAAAAAACTTGCAGTCTCTATTGAATTGCGCCATTGCGGCGAGATCAAGTCTCGCGTCTTATACGGGCGTTCATCTTGAACAAGGGCCTGTAGCTCAGTTGGTTAGAGCGGACCGCTCATAACGGTCTGGTCGGGGGTTCAAGTCCCTCCGGGCCCACCAGCATCCATCACCCCACCCGCGCAAAGTGTTTGGACAGTTTCAGCCCCTGGCCCTGATAGTTGCTGGTCTTGCCGCCATACAGCGCCTTCGGCTTTGATGCCATTGGCTCATAGATCAGCTTGGCAACCGGTTGACCATGCTCGAGTACAAATGGCACATCGCGGGAGCGGACTTCCAGAACGGCGCGGCTGCCGCCTTCATTGGTGCCGAAGCCGGGATCGAAGAAGCCGGCATAATGGGCGCGGAACTCGCCAAGTTCCGGCGCGATCGGAGCCATTTCCGCCGCCTTGCCGGCCGCGACTTTCACCGTCTCGCGGCTGGCCAGGATGTAGAATTCCTCAGGGTCCAGGATCAGCCGCCCACCGCGCGCATAGAGCGGCTCCCAGAACTCGTGCACATCATGCTGTCCAATCCCGCGTAGGTCGATCAGGCCGCCATGCCGCTTGGCGCGCCAGCCGACCGGTTGGCCATCCGGCTTGTCGAGATCGATCGAGACGATCTTTTCCGTCGCCTCGTCGCTGCGCCCCCGGCGAAGCCGGAGCTGGGCGAGCCGGTCGCCCGGACGGACCAGGATCGGAAAGGTGCGCGGACTAATCTCGAGCCAGAGCGGACCGGAATAACTGCTCGGCACCTCGTCAAAGGCCTTGGAACGATTGGTCACGACGCGCGTGAAGACATCAATCCGCCCGGTCGAGCTTTTCGGGTTGGCCCGCCCCGAAATACCGGCGGGCAGGCGCAAACTCTCCTGCAGCGGCACGAGATAGACGCATCCCGTCTCCAGGACCGCGCCTTCATCGGTCAGCGTAATGCGGTGCAGCTCAGTGCCTGGATCGTTCAACACGTCGCCGATCTTGCGCTTGTCCCCCGGCAGGAAACTGGCGCGGATACGGTGAGCTTCGAACCCAAGGCGCAAATCGAGACTGGCCGGCTGAATCTGGTCGCTGTCGAGCGTGTTTTGCGATTTGACCGCGCCCGCCTCGAACAGTGCCGCCAGTTCTCGATCGGATAAAACCCCAATTTTTCCGTCAGCCATGCCTTGATCCCTTTACAGGCTAAGGCTTATGACGATGCGCCTCGAATGCAAAGGATTTCGCCATGACAAAGCGCAGCGACACTTGGGCCCCAGCCACCAAATTGGTGCGCGGCGGCACCATGCGCTCTGAGTTCGGGGAAACTTCCGAAGCCATGTTCCTGACTTCCGGCTATGCGTATGACAGCGCCGAACAGGCCGCCGCGCGCATGGCGGGCGATGAGGAAGGCTACGTCTATTCCCGCTATGGCAACCCGACCAATCAGATGCTGGCCGAGCGACTGGCGCTCCTCGAAGGGGCCGAGACCTGCCGGGTCACTGCCTCCGGCATGGGCGCGATTTCCTCGGCCATGATTGCGCCGTGCAGTGCTGGCGACCGCGTCGTCGCCGCGAGCGCGCTGTTCGGATCGTGCCGGCATATCTGTTCGACCATCCTGCCTCGCTATGGCGTCGAAACCGAGTTTGTGAATGGCAGAAACCTCGATGAGTGGAAGCGGGCGTTGTCAAAACCGACTCGGCTGGTCCTGATCGAGAGCCCGTCCAATCCGCTGCTCGAAGCGGTGGATATTGCTGCCGTGGCCGAGCTCGCCCACGCGGCGGGCGCGCTATTGGTGATCGATAATGTCTTCGCGACACCGATCCTACAAAAGCCATTGGAGCTCGGCGCCGACCTGGTCGTCTATTCCGCGACCAAACACATGGATGGGCAGGGCCGCGTCCTGCTTGGCGCGATCCTCGGACAAAGTGAGTTCATTGAAGAGCATATCGATCCTTGGCTGCGCCATACCGGGCCGGCGGCGTCGCCGTTCAATGCCTGGATCGTGTTGAAGGGCCTCGAAACGCTGGAGCTGCGGGTCAATCAAGCGAGCGTCAATGCCGCCAAGATTGCCGACGTGATTGCCGGACATGCGAACGTCCAGGCGGTGCGCTATCCCGGCCGCGGGGATCATCCAGACTTTGCTGTTCACCAGAAGCAGATGAGCTCCGGCGGCACGCTTGTGGCCTTCTCGATCAAGGGCGCGCGACACGAGGCCTTCCAGGTCCTGAACGCGCTGGAGCTAATCGATATCTCCAACAATCTTGGCGATACCAAATCACTCGCTTGTCATCCCTGCTCGACCACGCACCGGGCGTTGACCGAGGAAGAGCAAGCCGAGATGGGGCTGGATGAAAGCTGGATCCGTCTGTCAGTCGGTCTGGAAGATGCTGATGATCTCAGCCGCGATCTGATTCAGGCGCTTAATGCGCTTTGAACGCCGGCAGTGGATCGCAGGATTTGCAAGTTTCAACGGCCGGATTCTGATCGAGCCGCGAAATATCGATATCAGCGCCACAGGTGACGCATTTGCCATAAGTGCCATCTGTCAGCCGGTAGAGCGCGCGTTCAATTGAAGCGAGTGTCTCTGTCCCATTGCGCGCGCTATGGGTGTGCGGCAATGGGCATGCCAGATTAGCCTCCGTAATGAGGTCGGTCGCTCCACGTTTTCTACGTGTGGATTTCCCCGCCACGTCGGCCAAATCCTTCACATCAGGATCGGTCGGCGTCTTCATGTGAAGTATCCTGTGGACTCTTTAAGGGCTTGGCAAGCCTAGCAGGGCAAAAGAGTGGCCCTACATATCGATAATCGAAAGATTCAACGCGGGAGATGGGACAATGGGCGAAGAAATGCCCCTGAAAATGACCGGAGTGAGCAAGTGGTTCGGAAGTTTCCGAGCCGTGTGTGACCTCGATTTTGACGTCCCAAAGGGCTCAATCGTCGGCTTTCTCGGCCCAAACGGAGCCGGTAAATCGACTAGCCTGAGAATGGCGCTGGGGGTCCTGTCGCCGGATCGCGGCGAGGTCAGCCTGTTCGGCCAACGGCCAAATCTGGAATCATTGAAGCGCGTCGGCTTCCTGCCGGAAGAGCGCGGTCTCTACAAGAAAATGAGTGCGCGCCAGATCATCACCTATTTCGCGCGTCTCAAAGGCATGACCAATAGTGATGCCAAGGCCCGCGCCGATGAGCTGCTCGAGATGATGGGCCTCGGCGAGTTCGCCCGCAGCCGTGTCACCAAGCTTTCCAAGGGCATGGCGCAAAAGGTTCAGATCCTGTCGGCCCTCGCCCACCGCCCGGAATTCCTGATTCTGGACGAGCCTTTTTCAGGCCTCGACCCGGTTAATCAGCAAGCTCTGGAAGACCTGATTGTCGAGGAGCACAAGCGCGGCGCCACAATTATCTTCTCAACCCACGTCATGGAGCATGCCGAACGGCTGTGTGAAAAGATCGTGATGATGGCGCGCGGCCGCAAAGTGTTTGAAGGCACGCTGGATGATGCGTTCATGGCGCTCGGCCGGGCGGTGCATATAGGTGTCAGTGACGGTTTTGATCTTGGCGCCGCGATCGCGCCCGCCGGGTTTGACTCCGTGTTGGACGGCGACCATTGGCGCATCAGCCTGAAACAGGCGCAAAATTCTCAGGACGCCTTGCGAGCCGCGATTGATGCTGGCGCCCCGATAACCAGTTTCACTCCGGAAGAAGCGCGCCTGCGTGACGTCTTTGTGTCGCTGGTCAGCGATGCCGAGGCTCAGGACCTGACCGACACATTAGCGGCTGACGCCGCTGAAGGGAGAGACGCCGCATGATCCGCTCCACCTATCTCGTCGCTCGCCGCGATTATCTGGGCTACGTTTCCGCCTGGGGGTTCTGGCTCGGACTGTTGTTCACGCCGATCATTCTCGCCATTTTCATACTGGCGCCCACCTTCGCGCAGAACGCCCAGCCGACGCGCTATTACACGATCATCGAACAGGGCACTGACTTCACCGAGGCCATGCGCGCCGAGATGACCAATGCGCAGGCGCGTACAGCGCGGGTCATTCTCGACCCGGTATCTCTGGCAGATGGCGCTGAGAGCGAGACGCTGAAAACCTTTGATGCGGCGCTGGAAAACGGTGCAAGCATCGCCAAAGCGTTTGAAGCTGCCGGCGGCAATCCCGCCGCCTTGCCGCGCGCCGACTTTGTCGAGGTCGATCCTCCAGTTCGCACGGGCGCCGAGCTCGCCCCGTACCTGATTGGCGAAACCCTGATCGACACTGCTGAAGGGCCTCAACCGCTGTTCGCAGCATTGCTAGTCAATCAAGAGACAGAGGAAATCGAGTACTGGTCGGAAAACCTCCAGGCCCGCGCCCTGATCATGGCGGCGCGTCAGGCCGAACAGGATCTGCAGCTCGACCGGGCGCTGGCGGCCGTAAACATCAGCCGCGACGTCCTCACCGAAGCCCGCGCCGCGCGGCGCGATGTGAAACAGCAACGGGTGCGGACCGGCGAGGATGCGAACGAAGGCAGTGAAGTGACGCAGGCCGATCAGGCACCCTTTGTGGTCTCCATCATGATGGCCTTCTCGCTCTGGTTCCTGATCTTTTCGGTCATCAACTACCTCCTGATGGGCACGATCGAAGAACGCTCGAACAAGATCTTCGACAGCTTGCTGACGTCTGTGAAGCTGCCGCACCTGCTGGCCGGAAAGCTGATCGCCGTGCTGCTACTGGCGCTGACGCTGATGGCGTTCTGGGGCTTAGGTTCGACGCTGCTGACTTGGTTCATGCGCGAGAACATCCCGGAAGATGTCGCGAGCTTCCTCGGCACGATGATCACCGCTGCCGCCAATCCGGCGCTGTTTGTTCCGGCAGTTATAAGCTTCATACTCGGTTATCTGATGTATGGGTCCATGTTCCTCGCACTTGGGTCTCTGTGTGACACGATCCAGGAAGCCCAAACCCTGATGACCCCGCTCTTTGTGACGCTGATGGCACCGCTCGCCATGCTCGCCTTTGCCGTCGCGGATGCTGAATCCGCGCTGATCGAAATCATGGCCTGGGTGCCGTTCTTCACACCCTTCCTGCTGATCCTGCGCATGCCGACGGAGCCGCCGCTCTGGGAGGTTCTGGCACAGCTCGGCATGATGGCGCTGACCACCTATATCATCCTGCAGCTCGCCACGCGCGTCTATCGCGCTGGGGCGGTGCACGGCGCCGGGGTCAATGAAGTCATGGCCTTTTTCAGCAAGCTCGTCCCGGGCAAGAAATCGGCGGCCTAGACCGACTGTTCCTTGATGCCCTCGAATGAGTCGGCCTTGGCAAGNTCGGGGAAGAGCCGCGTCCATAANAGCGCCACNCCAATCGCCACGGAGCCGCCAAGAATGACTGCGCCGACCGGCCCAAGGAAGCGGGCCGCGACGCCGCTTTCAAACTCGCCAAGTTCATTCGACGCTGAGAT
>JGI12316J14372_10002220_pt1 | contig 21665 bp, 18 predicted proteins | sample MarCyaLeptolynsp_FD_14372 | JGI IMG/M metagenome (IMG submission 14372) | reverse complement strand
GCAGCTAACCGGGCAAAATATGTGATGGAAAAATACCAAGGTGCGCCTTCCATGCCTCAAGCAGTCTATACTCTGGAACTTGCTTATCGCCAACTAGGTATCAATGACTTAGCATATGATACGCATAAAATCTATGCGGCAAACTTCTTAGGCGATGATGGATCATTGCTTGACCCCGACTATGCTACGACCAGAATTAGTTGTGCAACAAATGTTTGGGATAGAGTGTTAGAGAAGTTGAGACTTAGAACTTATTACTGCGATTGAATTTTACTCCTCTTGCAGATATTTAATGACACCTGAAGTAATTGGGTAACGCCTATCTTTGCCAAAAGCACGCTGAGTGATTTTTACCCCTGGAGGCGCCTGTCTTCGTTTGTACTCATTTTGAAAAATCATTTTAATTACTTTTGAAACTTCTTCTTCATCAAAACCTTTAGCAATAATATCGTCTCGACTTACGTCTTGTTCGATAAATAACTCCAAGATTTGATCCAAGACTTCATATGGTGGCAAACTGTCTTCATCAATCTGGTCGAGAGCTAATTCTGCACTAGGAGGACGCTCTATAATTCTCTCCGGGATAATTTTATTAATTGAATTTCGGTAGCGCGACAAGTCATATACTAACATTTTCGGCACGTCTTTTAAGGGTGCAAAACCCCCTGCCATATCCCCATATAAGGTCGCATATCCAACGGCCATCTCACTTTTATTACCGGTAGATATCACCATATTGCCAAACTTGTTAGAAATAGCCATTAGTAACACACCTCGAATACGCGCTTGTATATTCTCTTCCGTAGTATCTTTTTCGACACCGTCAAATAATAGTGCAAGCGAACTTTCAAATGCTTTAACTAAAGGATCTATTTCAATTACTGAATATTTAACATTAAGGTTTGCCGCAAGCTGCTGCGCATCCTGCAAACTCATACCCGAAGTGTATTTAGACGGCATCATCACTGCATGAACTTTTTCAGCGCCCAGCGCATCCACAGCTAAAGCTAATACTAGTGCTGAATCAATGCCCCCTGACAATCCAATTACTCCACCTTTAAAATTATTTTTATTTATATACTCTCTTAAACCATATGTGAGAACTTGATAAGTTATTGCCAGATTGCTTTCTTGATGATTATCAAGTACAGGTGAAATTGACCTGATAGATTTAGTTTCAATATCTATTTCAAGTAGTATTTCATCCTCCGCACATGACTTTGCTTGCACGATTTTCTTACCATTGTTATCCAGTACAAATGATGAACCATCGAAAACTAATTCATCCTGTCCACCCACCTGATTTAAATACAAAATAGGCAGAGAGTTTTCTTTAATACGTTTAGTTAGCGTGTCTTCACGTTGCTTTTGTTTACCAGCGTGAAATGGGCTGGCATTGATATTTACTATTACCTCAGCACCCGCTTGCTTAGACAGCATCGCAGGCTCAGCTTCCCAAATATCTTCACAAATTGTTATACCTAAATTTACGCCTTCGACCTCAACCACACATGCATCTTGACCTGAAGAAAAATACCTCTTTTCATCAAATACATTATAGTTCGGTAACGCAACTTTGAAATATACATCCTTCAAGCAACCATTTTGTATTATCAAAGCAGCGTTGTATAAAGCACCCTCAGTCTCCCATGGTGCCCCTACAATTATAGTCATTCGTGTTGATGCATCAATTAAACGTTGAACAGCTTTATGTATTCTAAGATTGATTTTTTCTCTGAATAAAAGATCTTCTGGAGGATAACCAGTCAAAGCTAACTCAGAAAAAACCAAACAGTTAACATTATACTTTTCTCTGGCTCTTTTAATACAATTTAAAATTTTCTCACAATTCCCCTCGATATCTCCGACAAGAAAGTTGAGCTGAGCCAATAATATTTTTAGTACCATATATCTATGAAGTGCGATCTAATTATTTTATAAAGACTATGCGGTGTTATTCTTACTAAAGCTTGATACTATATCAGGACTGCTTAATTTCTCTAGCCATATTAAACAATGCTATGAGCCAAGCCAAATCATTAGAACGCAGAAAAGGCGACCAAAAAAAGTCCCATCAATTTCGTTCACTGCAATTATTAAATGCTTACCGACTAATTATCGCGGCACTGCTATTCAGCTTTAATTTTGTAGAAATCACCTTTATTGGCCGTGTACAACCGGGTCAGTTTTTCTTTTTATTAAGTAGCTTTTATTTAATATTTTCACTAGCTTGTCTCTTAACTAGCACTAAAAAACTCCTAAAGTTAAAAACACAAGTTCACATCAATGTCCTGATTGATGTGGTATCTATTTCCTTATTCACTCTAATGTCAGGTGGAATAAGTAGCGGCTGGGGTACATTAGTGCTTGCCCCAATTGCAGGCGCTTCACTGTTATTACCGGGACAATCTGCACTGTTATTTGCTTCCTATGGTGCAGTTGCACTGATATCACAAGAATTCTATGGCGATATCTCTGGGTTAATCAACGATACTTCATACAGTCAAACAGGCCTTATAGGTATAGCACTTTTTGCTACTGCTTTTCTCGCCATTACACTGGCAAAAAGAGTCTCTGAAAGTGCAGCATTGGCGGAAAAACGCGGCTTTGATCTTGCTAACTTGGTCCAACTTAATGACCACTTAATTAATCGTATAGACTCTGGAATTATTGTTGTGGATGAAAATGACTCCATAAAACTTCTGAACAGAGCTGCAACGAATTTACTTAATGTTGATAACAACAAGAAAGATATCAAACTTAAGGATGTATCACTAGAACTTTATCATGCGCATATGATATGGCTTGCATCAACGAATATCAGCAATAGAAATAAGACATATGAGATCACTCGAGCTAACCAATCTATGCTTCAAGCGCGTATAACCAAGGTTGGGTCACGCGCTGAAGACAAAGGTTCAGTTATCTATCTATCGGACACATCGGAGTTAAATCGACATATTCAAGAAAGCAAACTAGCCTCTCTAGGGCGCCTAACTGCTAGTATTGCTCACGAGATAAGAAATCCATTAGGTGCAATAAGCCATGCCTCACAATTGCTAGATGAATCCGAGAATATCTCTAAAGACAATAAACGATTAGCCAATATTATTCATGACCAATCAAATCGCCTAAATAAAATCATAGAAAGTATATTACGCTTGTCGCGCAAAGAAAGTGCAAACCTTGATTTGATAAATTTGAATAAGTGGTTAGATAAATTTATTGATGAATTTGCTGAATTCAATCAACTCACAGGCAATTGGTATTCCCTAGAGATTACTGAAGTTAACTTATCAGTATTCAGCGACTCTAATTACCTACATCAAATCTTATGGAACTTATGTACTAACGCCATTAAATATGCAAACAACGATAGCAATGAAATCATCATCACTCTTCGTGGCTATACAAACGGTACTACCAAAACAAGTTATTTAGATGTTATTGATAACGGGCCAGGCGTACCTTATAAAGAACAAGAGAAATTATTTGAGCCCTTCTACACCACGAGTAATTCTGGTACTGGCTTAGGTCTATATATATCCAAAGAATTATGCTTAAGTACCGGTGGAGACCTGACATATAGTACAATCGACGATGGCGGAAGTTGCTTTAGAATTCGATTTGCCAATAGCGCACAATTATAAATACTATGGTAAAAAATATTTTAATCGTTGATGACGAATCTGATATCAGAGAACTGCTTGAAATCACACTAAGCCGTATGGATTTAGAGCCATTTGCTGCAGCTAGTTTAAATGAGGCAAAAAAAATATTAGCAGAAAAATCTATAGATTTGTGTCTAACAGATATGAAGTTGCCTGATGGCGATGGAATAGAGTTAGTTGCACATATCCAAGATCAATATCCCAATGTTCCAGCAGCTGTTATCACTGCTTATGGCAGTATGGAAACTGCTATCAAAGCACTAAAGGCTGGTGCATTCGATTTTGTTTCCAAACCAATCGACCTAAACATTCTACGCAAACTGGTCTCAGGGGCATTGAAGCTATCCTCCACCCAAAATGATACTAAGACTGAAATATCCAATAGTGCAAAAACTCGCTTGATTGGCTCATCTCCAGAAATGAACAAACTTAACAAAACCATTTCTAAACTTGCACGTAGTCAAGCACCTGTTTATATACGCGGCGAATCTGGTGTCGGTAAAGAACTTGTCGCAAAAGAAATTCACCTTCAAGGACCACGACACGACCAGGCTTTTATTCCAGTAAATTGTGGCGCTATTCCCACTGAACTCATGGAAAGTGAATTTTTTGGACATATAAAAGGAAGTTTTACAGGTGCTACGAATGACAAACAAGGTTTATTTGAAGCCGCTCAAGGAGGTACTTTATTTTTAGATGAAGTCGCTGAACTGCCTTTACATATGCAAGTGAAATTATTACGTGCTATACAAGAACGTGCAATTAAACCCATTGGCAGACAAGAAGAAATTAACGTTGATGTACGTATTTTAAGCGCAACCCATAAAGATCTGAGTCAAGAAGTTGAACAAGGAAATTTCAGGCAAGATTTATTCTATAGAATTAATGTTATTGAGCTTCCTGTACCTCCTCTACGTAGTAGAACTGAAGATATTAAACAACTAACTCTTTATATACTAGAAAAAATCAAGGACAGTTATGAATTGGATAATTTAACTATCGACGATAGCGCGTTAAAAAAACTAACGAGCTATATGTTTCCTGGCAATATTCGAGAACTTGAGAACATCCTGGAGCGTGCAGCAGCATTATGTGATGAAGATACCATTACTGTAGATGATATTCAGTTAACAGAAGAAACCTCTCTGCCTCAGAATATTCCCCAAGAACTGCTTTCTAATCCAGAGGAATCAAGTATTAGTCTAAACAAAGACCAACTCGAAGAATATCTTGAAGATAAAGAAAAAAAGGCGATTACTGCTGCGTTGGAACAAACGCGTTGGAACAAAACTGCCGCTGCAAAATTACTGGGAATATCCTTTAGACAATTACGTTACCGGCTCAAGAAACTTGATTTAGAGTGACAATCACTGTCACTTAGTGCCAAAAATATCCAACGAACACCCGAAGTAGCCCGCCCATCCTTTTTACATAAAAAACTGCAAGCTGAATAAAGTATTGTTCCGTCACGGTTTATTCAGATCGCACTAGTTTGGCATAAAACCTGAATGTATAACCATAATAACTGAATTTCAGTTGACCAGTTTCCAGGGGTTCGAGGTAAGCCTAAGAGCGCAGGGAAGCGTAGGTATTAAAACTTACTTAACCAATACTCTTAAACTAGAGGAGCTTTAACATGAAGAAAGTACAACAAGGTTTTACCTTGATCGAATTAATGATCGTTGTAGCTATTATCGGTATTCTTGCAGCCGTCGCGCTACCTGCATACCAAGACTACACAGTACGTGCACGCGTTTCAGAAATTCTTGGATTCGCTGCACAAATGAAAACTTCTGTATCTGAGTGCTTATTAACACAAGCTTCACTTGGTGCATGCGATGATTTGAATGCTGTTGGAGTTAATGATACAGATTTAGAAAATGCAACTTCGCTTATCAATGACGTGCAAATTGTTGCAAACACAGCAGCAATTCAGATAACACCTAACTGGGTAGGAAACAATGGACTTGGCGCATCAGCAGGTACTGCAGGTAACTTAACACTAACCCCTTCTGATCCAGCTACCAGTCCAGGTGGTATTTCTTGGACTTGTGCTGTAACTGATAACTCTGCTAACAAATATGTCCCAGCAGATTGTCGTCTGTAAAATTATGCTATCAGCATAGTAAGACACACAAAACCATATTTAAAAGAGCGGTGTATATCACCGCTCTTTTTTTTAGTCCAAAACATAACCGGACTTAAATGAATAAAACTCACCAAATATATTCATATAATATTCTCATTGTATTAGGCACTGTTATACTTTTAACATTATTTGCCTATAAACCCTCCCTGTACGGAGGATTCCAACACGATGATATAGTGAATATTGTCAGCAACGAAAAGCTCAAAATAACTAATTTATCGCTAGATGAGTTACAAGCCGCAAGTTTTTCATCCGGCTCAGGCAGGTTAAAAAGACCTGTAAGCATGCTCACTTTCGCACTCAACTACTATTTTTTTAGTAATGAGCCATTTTCTTTCAAACTAACAAATCTCATCTTGCATATATTGTGTGGAGCAACAATCTTTGCACTCTGCTATAAAATAGTTACGATCTTGAATAGTAGCAGCGACACGAGGAACCTGAAGCAACAGGCATTTATTTTTGCTTCAATAGTGAGTGCCATATGGCTGCTGCACCCTGTTCAAGTTAGCACTGTTGCATATGTCGTTCAAAGAATGGCAATGTTGTCCACGCTATTTATGCTCATTTCGATCTGGTTCTATATTTCTGCAAGACTAAAGCATATATATAAGCATGAAGGCTATGCATTGCCTTATACATTCTGTTTAGTGTTTTTTGCTTTAGCACTATTTAGCAAAGAGAATGGTGTACTACTGCCTCTCATATTGCTAGCTATAGAATATTTAGTCCTGAGACACAGCAAAGAAGAGAAATATAAGCTACCATACAGTACATTATTAAAAGTCATCGCAGGTGTATTCACTCTATTGCTAACTGTTACTTTTTTAGGTGACATTTTAGCTTTTTTAGATCATTGGTATGCACGTACACGTGAATTCACCTTAGAAGAACGACTTTTTTCACAGCCTAGAGTTGTGACTAATTACATCTGGTGGTTTATATTTCCAGATATTCAACAATTAGGGCTCTTTCATGATGATTTCCAAATATCAAAGTCATTGACCTACCCACCTACTACGCTAACAAGCATCGTCTTACTTTTAGTAATATTAACTCTTGGAATTATATTTAGAAACAAACGGCCACTACTATCTTTAGGCATTGCTTGGTTCTTCATAGCCCACTTGCTTGAATCAACAATCATACCCTTAGAAATGGTCTACGAACATAGGAATTACTTAGCCTATATAGGCCTTGCAATAATACTGGCTGATATAATTTTATTAATACTGGATAAAGCTGTCAGATTAAAAAAATTTATCACAGCAGCACTTATCACTTTAATTGTTGCTCTTTCAATCACTACTCACACAAGGGCTCAGCAGTGGTCTAGCCCACTTAGCTTTGCCTATTTTGAAGCTATGCATCATCCAAACTCTAGCCGCGCCAATCACGTACTAGGGATGCGATACCGGGCTCTAGTATTGGCCGGAGAACAGCAATATAAAGATGATGCCTTTAAGTATTTATCAAGAGCGGCTGAAATAAATTCAATTTTTATACAACCTGAAGCCGCTTTACTACAGTTTAGCTACGAATTAAATGAGCCCGCCAAACCAGAATGGATTAACAGGATAGCACTCAAATTAAGAACAAAAATACTAAGAGCTGACCATATAAATCTGTTAAAACAAATAACTAAATGCAAAGAAGGCAAATGCTTTATACCTAATGACGCAAGCCTTTTTCTAATTGAATCAGCTTATAAAAACCCAAAAATTACACTTAGACCCAAGCAACATGCTGAACTTTTATCACTGAGAGCAAATTACTACCTTGAAAACAATTTAGACATCATGATTGCTGAGAAAAACTTAGCATTAGCAGTTGAAATAGATCCAAATAATATACAATATTATGCTGACTATATAAATCTGCTATTGATTTTGGGAAAAAATGATTTAGCCATAAAATATCTTAGCCAAGCATACGATGCAGACAAGTCAAGTCTTCACAAAGCATCTTTAGACAAGTTAAGGTATATTGTAGAAAGTCAATCAAAAAATAATACCGAATAACATTACTCACTCATTGCCAAAGCAAAATAATGTAATAAATTTTATAGAATAGCTTATGGAACTTGATTACAGCATTGTGATACCGGCAAAAAATGAGCAAGAAAATTTGCCGCAACTTTTAAAATCTCTAAAATTATCTCAGCCAAATACCGAGATAATCATCGTAAATGATGGCTCAACTGATGACACTAAAGAAATCGCGCTATCATACGGCTGTACCGTAATAAATCATCCATATAGCCTTGGAAATGGAGCAGCAGTTAAATCTGGTGCACGTGCATGCAAGACTGAATATATAGTCTTCATGGATGCAGATGGGCAGCATTCGCCAGACAAAATACCCGAATTACTAAATCAACTTAAAAACGGACATTCAATGTCCGTTGGCGCACGCAACCCAAACACTCATGCTTCCTCACTAAGGAGGTTTGCTAATTTTATTTATAATAAAATTGCTAGCTTCATAACAAATTTTAATGTCCAAGATTTAACATCAGGGTTTCGCGCTGTTAAAAAAGACACTTTCAATCGATTTTTATATTTATTGCCTAATGGTTTTTCCTACCCTACTACTATCACAATGGCATTTCTGAGGAGCGGCTTTCCAGTTGCATATATCCCGATAGACGCGAAAAAAAGAGGCGGCAAAAGCCATATAAACCCCTTAACTGATGGCGCAAGATTTTTAATTATTATTATAAAAGTAGGCTCACTATATTCACCATTGAAGTTCTTTTCACCACCTAGCGTTGTATTATTTATGTTAGGTACTATTAATTACATATATACATATGCAACAAACGGAACTTTCACCAACATGAGTGCATTGCTAATATTAAGTTCTATTGTTCTATTTATGTTTGGATTATTAGCAGAGCAAATAACCGTACTTACTTATGCTGCTAGCCAACGAAGAGAGAAAAAATAATACTTCCTTTGAATCATGAAAGTATTAATAGATATCTGTCATCCAGCACATGTACATTTCTTTAGACCCATAATCCAAAAGCTTAAATGTAAGGGACATCAAGTCTTAGTGACCAGCAGAGAAAAAGATGTCACTATAAACTTGTTAAACAAATATAACATACAACATACTTGCATAAGCACAGCACCCAATAAAACAAGTGTTATACTCCTTTTAAAGGAATTATTAATACGAGAAATACAACTATTCAAAATAATCTTAACTTTTAAACCAGACACTTTATCAGCTATAGGCGGTATTTTTATTGCACATACCGGATTCATTACTCGCACTAATAATATCGTTTTCTACGACACTGAAAATGCAAAACTCCAAAATCTTTTAACTTACCCATTTGCAAGAAAGGTAATTGTGCCACAATGCTATGAATCATGGGTCCCGAGCAACACTATAAGATACTCTGGTTATCACGAGCTATCATATCTTAACAAAAAATTCTTCAAGCCAGATTACTCTATCGCTCAAAATAGTGGGATAAATCCTGAGTCACAAAATTTTCTAATCAGAATTGTTTCATGGAATGCAAATCATGATATTAATGAAACAGGCTGGAATAATGTTTTTTTATCTAAAATAGTCAACCTATTATCTAAAAATGGAAATGTAATAATATCAACAGAAAGAAAAGTTCCTGCTGAATTTACACCATATCTATATGCTGGAGAACCAACTGATCTTCACCATTTGCTTGCATATTGTGATATGTATGTTGGCGAAAGCGCAACTCTAGCATCTGAAGCTGTAGTTTTGGGTATACCAGCAGTATATATAGCTAATACAAGTCGTGGTTATGTAAATGAGCAAGAGCAAAGATACCAGATGGCAAAAGTGATATATTCATTTGATTTAATTAAAGTTGAACAAGCAATAGATGAGTTTATGCAACTAGATAAAGATATTATAAAACAAAGGCATAAAATTTTACTTGATAATACTATAGACGTCAGCGAATTCGCGTATGAGTTATTAACTGGCTGCTAAATCAATGACATGCTTGATAAGTGAAAATTCAAAGTTAATCACTACGATTATTGAGTCATCATCTCATGCCATAGAAACGCAAGCTCGTGACGGCTCTATGCAGCCCGGCCACAATGGACCATGGATGCATGAAGAAACTTGCACAAGAAATACTTCATATTGGGCATACACTTACTTAGTCGCGCATAAATTTTCAGGCAATAAGAAATTTAAGAATGCAGCTATAAAAGCATGTGAATATTTACTCTCAGAAAATGCGAGGCCATTGGGAGATTTATTTTATTGCAGAAAAGATAAGAAAATGAATTCTACTAACGGTTTAATTGGTCAAGCATGGGTGATAGAAACTTTATTAAAAGTTGGTGATAGTTATCAACAAGAATCGCTGATCGATGCCGCCAAATCTGCGCTGAACAGCATTTCTTACAATGAAAAACTAAACCTGTGGCATACGCCTTACTTATCCGGAAAAATATCATCAGTCTCAAACACATTAAACCAACAAATTTATTTTACTTCAGTCACTTTATATGCAGCATTATTATTTCAAGACAACAAACTCGAAGCTAAGTGCATCAATCTACTAAATAATCTTGGGTCTAAAATCCGCTATGTGGAGGATATTCCTCAGCATAAAATATCAACTACAAACCTAAAAGGTTATTTATACAACCCAAGAATACTATATGCTGATCTAACATATAAAAGCGCTTTCTGGAAAAGAATAAGTCTTGGATACTTGTCGTTTATTATATATGCACTTGCACTTGGGAAAAAACTTTCGAGCAATCACTCAATATGGGACAATAAAGAGATTAATACACTTGCAATAAAAAGCTTAATATCAGCTGAAAAAATATTAAGCGTCCCAACGAAAGATCCAAGTAAATTTGAGTGGAGTTACAACCCAACCGGCTTTGAGATTGCGTTTGGACTAATGAATTTTAACAACGCATCCAAATCAATAGAGAATATACCGACTGAATGGATAGACAAGCAGCTCCACAATCATTACTGCAAAAAAAATAAATTTATGTGTTTAAATACTAATGACCCTTTAGTATTAAGCGCTAGAATATCTGAGTTAGCACAAATTCTTGACACAGATATATAGCAATGGATGCATCAATCATAATCCCTGTCCATAACGAAGAAAGTAATATTCATGCATGCGCTAAATCGTTATTAACTCAGTCTTATCCAAAGGATAAGTATGAGATACTTTTCGTCGATAATAATTCTAATGACAAAACTGCTAACATACTAAATGAACTTGGAATACAACCACTAAAGTATACGTGTAAGGCAAATTCATATTCAGCACGTAATTTTGCAATATCAGTTGCTAGAGGGAAAGTAATAGCATTCATCGATGGTGATTGCATTGCAGACACTAATTGGATTAAAAACGGCCTCCAACCACTATTGGATAAAAAATGCGACATGGTTGCCGGCAATATTATCTTTAAGTTCTCTAGCACACCCTCAACCCATGAATTAGTAGATTCAGTCATCCACTTACAAAACATGGATAATGTAAGCCGAAGAAATGCTAGTGTAACAGCAAATTTTTTTATAAATGGATCAATATTCAAAAATTTCGGGATGTTCCCTGAGACAACAAAATCAGGCACTGATATTGCCTATACACAATACTTATCAAACCAAGGACTTAGAATACAATACATATCATCCTCAGTTGTATATCATTACGCAAGAGAGCGAAAAGAATTAATTAAAAAAATCAAGAGAACAGCTCGCGGTAAAAAAAGAAATTTAACGGATATATCTAAAAAATCAATAACCAAAAGATTTCGCATCGCGTTCCCACTAAGGAAATCTCTTTACAGGCTTGAACAATTGCATCTATCAAAGCTGCGCATAATAAACATGTTTTTTGTTTTTTATTACTTAAAGGGAATAAGTTTTATCTGTTACATTTTCAGCAGATAATATATTACTATGAATAATAAAATAAAATTGACAGTTCTAGCATTATGTGTGCTCGCCTCATTTTATTTTATAAACAAAGAATATCAATCAATTAATTTTAAATTTGATTTTAATATATACAGTATTTTAGTTATTTTTATTCTGCATTTCTTCTTTTTACTATCTCACGCAAAAAGGTATTTATTAGTAGTAAATAATATAACCAAAAAGAATATATCTTATTGGGGTTGGTTTTATAATTTTATAATCTCACGCATGCTTAATAAAATTATGCCTCAAGCCGGCAATGCTTATAGAGCCATACAACTTAAAAAAGACGAAGGAGTTGATTATAAAAACTTTGCATACAGCTATGGCTTTTTCACTTGGTTTGATACATGCTTTAACTTAGCTCTAGCGGCACTTGCACTGCTATTTTTTTCAAATCAAGAATCTAGCACCCTACTACTATCATTTACCTTGCTATTTTTTTTCACATTACTAACACCCAAACTAATCGTATTATTTAATTCCTTAATCGCCAGCAACAATACCTTTTTTAACAAGATCATAAATCATGCTAGCAACATTTTCTGTAAAATTCAGATAGACAGAAAACTGATAGCAAAGCTATTATTTTTAGGATTAATATCTTTCATCTTGATGACTACCAGGCTTTATTATGGGTTCAAAATTATAGGTGTAGATGTTAGCGTTGTTGATATTATAATTATACATGCAGTATATAAAGCAGCACTACTTATAGTTATATTACCTGGCAATCTTTTAATACAAGAGTTTGTAACGGGGCTAGTCGCCGAACTATTAAACATTGGCTTTTTAGAAGGCGCAATGGCAGCTCTATTTTTAAGAATATGTGGATACATATTACTAGGTTTGATATGCATAGTTTCTCTAGTGCTCACACTTAATAAAAAGCATGTTTCAAGTCAATAAACATAATATTACAGACATTCTTTCAGAGCTAACTGTTAAATCGGCAACATCAGCTATAAAAAAGCAACATATTGATGGGAGTTTTTTGCCAGGTAGAAATAATTCTTGGAATGATAATGTCACACCTGCTAGAACCACTTCTCATTACGCTATTCAACTGTGTAAAGCATACAGCCTCACAAAAAATATTAAATATCTGCAATCTGCCGAGTTAGCTTATAACTATCTTACAAGCCCAGAGCTACGGCCTTTTGACAAAACATTTAACTGCAGGACTGAAAAGAACAAAAACAAATGCAATGGCCTAATAGGCCAAGCTTGGGTTATCGAGTCTCTAATACACGGCGCCAAATACCTACGTTATAACAAATTAATTGAACTTGCTAGAAGCACATATAAGTTACATGAATATAATCAAAATTACCATTTGTACTCGCCTATTGAGATTAACGGGAGAATACTCAAACCCGCAAAAACACTAAATCATCAACTCATATTTACTGCTGTTGGATGTATGTTAATTCAAGCAACAATAGATGAACACAAACCTGAGCTATTAGATTTTTACAAGAAACTCCCTAACCTGGCACTTAAATATAAAAATGGAATTTTAGCTCATCACGTTCACTATGGCCCAAATAGTATCATGCGGAACACTCTCAGATTATTAAGATATCCAATATTTTTAAAAACATACAGTCGTGCTATTGGTTATCACTCATTCAATTTGTTCTCACTAGGGCTTGCGAAATCAGCTCTACCTGGAAGTGATGTATGGGATACACCCAAGCTAAGAAAGTTAATAGAACAACTACACCTTGCCATCACATCTAAGGACTATTTAGAACACATTAAGACAAACTCATACGCTTATGCATATCGATTAGTTGGGCCTGAACTTTTAGTTTTTTGTAGAGCATTTGGGTTTGACCAACTTAATGAAGAAATCTATAGAATGGTATCTTTTCAGCTTGACCAGCATTGGGATAAATCTGAAAATTCGCTCAGCAAAAATACACCTGACTCAGATACTCTTGCTTCACGTCTATATGAGATTTGCTATTTAATATAAGAAAATTGCAGTCTTCAGCGTTTTATTTACTGGATTATCCGTACCATATACTCATCCAGCACTATTTTATAGGCGTTTGTCACTCATAAGTTCACGTCTGATGGATAGTTTTGATACTATAAGCTACTGTATTACAATATTTTTTAGGCCACAATCCAAATTCACAAAGGCAGTCTTGTATAGTGTCAACTCCAGCATCTTCAGTAAGAATCGGCGGATTAGCATTACGCCTCATCAACGATGGGCTAATCTCTGAAGAAGACGCATCTCATGCGCAACAGAAAGCTCGTGAGGATCAAATTTCTCTTGCAAGCTACTTAGTCAAGAATGGACATGTTGAGGCAAGTGCGCTTGCAAACTGTGCATCTATGGAATTCGGTATCCCTTTATTGGACCTAAACTCTCTTGACTTAGATTCAATCCCTATTTCACTTGTCCCAGAAAAGTTGATCCGCCAGCATCACGCCCTCCCGATACAAAAACGCGGGAATCGGTTATTTGTCGCCATATCAGACCCAATGAACTTGGTTGCCTTGGACGAATTCAAATTCAATACAGGCATATCTACAGAACCGGTACTGGTAGAGGAAGATAAACTAGGTCAGATTCTCGATAAAGCCCTTGAAATGGGTGATACATCTATGTCGATGGATGGGTTATTAGATGATGACTTAGATAATCTAGAATTCTCCGCTGAAGATGAGGGAACTGGTGAAGATGCCAGTGAATCAGATGTCGATGACACACCTATTGTGCGCTTTGTTCATAAAGTGCTGCTTGATGCAATTAACAAAAAAGCATCAGACATACACTTTGAGCCCTACGAAAGAACCTTTCGTGTCCGTTTTCGAATTGACGGAATTCTACAAGAAATTGCCAGCCCTCCAATAACATTAGGACCTCGTATCAGCGCACGCTTGAAAGTTATGTCCAGATTGGACATTTCTGAACGACGAGTCCCCCAAGACGGGCGCATTAAAATGCAGCTATCTAAGAAGAGAGCTATAGATTTTCGTGTAAATACTTGTCCAACTTTATTTGGCGAGAAAATCGTACTACGAATTTTAGACCCAAGCAGTGCGATGCTGGGAATTGATATATTAGGTTACGAGGAAGACCAAAAACAGCTTTATCTTGATGCGCTAGCCAAGCCTTATGGAATGATTCTAGTAACCGGTCCAACTGGTTCAGGTAAGACAGTTTCATTATACACTGGTCTGAATATTCTCAATACACCTGACAGAAATATTTCAACTGCAGAAGATCCAGCTGAAATTAACATGCCGGGAATCAACCAAGTAAATGTGAGACCAAAAGTGGGGCTAACTTTCGCTTCTGCACTTCGAGCATTCTTGAGACAAGATCCTGATGTAATCATGGTTGGTGAGATTCGTGACTTAGAAACAGCTGAAATTGCTATTAAAGCGGCACAGACCGGTCACTTAGTGCTTTCTACATTACATACTAATGATGCCCCTCAGACATTAACACGTTTGGCCAATATGGGCGTCCCGCCCTACAATATAGCCTCAGCTGTTTCACTAATCATTGCCCAAAGACTTGCTCGAAAATTATGCGATCATTGCAAAGTCGTCGATGACATTCCCGAAGAAGCACTAATTGAAGAGGGTTTTAAAAAAGCAGATCTGAAAAATTTGACCATTTATAAGGCTGCTGGTTGCGACCAGTGCTCAAGTGGGTATAAAGGGCGAGTTGGTATCTACCAAGTTATGCCTGTTTCTGAGGAAATGGGAAGAATTATTATGGAAGGTGGAAACTCTATGCAACTTGCCGACCAAGCAACAAAAGAAAGTGTAGCCGATTTGCGTCTATCTGGCTTAAAAAAGGTCAAAGACGGAGTCATAAGCCTGGAAGAAGTCAATCGAGTAACTAAGGATTAATCTATGGCAACAGCAACCAATAATCCTATTACATTTCTATGGGAAGGTTTAGACCGCAAAGGGTCTAAAGTAAAAGGAGAATCGCAAGCTGCAAGCGAAATTCTCTTAAAGGCTGACCTTCGCCGTCAAGGCATCAATCCTACTAAAGTTAAGAAAAAGCCCAAAGCTCTATTAGGTGGTGCAGGTAAAAAAATCATACCTAAAGATATTGCAATATTTGCACGACAACTAGCCACAATGATGACAGCCGGTGTACCACTTGTGCAGTCATTTGAAATAATTGGTCGCGGGCATGATAAACCTGCTATGCAAGACCTTGTTCTCAGTGTTAAAGCTGATGTGGAGGGTGGTACTAGCCTAGCTGACTCCCTAGAAAAACATCCAAAATATTTCGATCCTTTATTCTGTAACTTAGTTGGTGCAGGTGAACAGTCTGGTGCACTCGAGGCTCTTTTAGACAAAATTGCGACTTATAAAGAAAAAACAGAAGAGTTAAAAGGAAAAGTAAAAAAAGCACTTTTTTATCCGACCGCTGTATTAGTTGTCGCATTCATTGTAATGGCAATTCTTTTGATATTTGTTGTTCCTCAGTTTGAAAGCATTTTCAAAGGCTTTGGTGCAGACCTTCCTGCATTTACCAAGTTGGTCATTAGCCTTTCTAATTTTTTCCAAGAATACTGGTATATAATATTTTTTGGCATAGGATTATCCATATTTGCTTTTATCCAAGCCAAACAAAGATCTCCTAAGTTACGTCGAAGCCTTGATATTCTATCTTTAAAAATTCCTGTTGTAGGGGGTATTCTCGAAAAGTCTGCGATAGCACGTTTTGCTCGCACAATGGCAACAATGTTTGCTGCTGGCGTGCCTTTAGTCGAAGCTATGGATTCTGTTGCAGGAGCGACAGGCAATGCGCTTTATTATGAAGCAACCATGAAAATGAAAGATGATGTAGCAACCGGTACACAACTTCAACAAAGCATGAAGCAAACGGGGATTTTCCCAAACATGATGGTACAAATGGTATCCATTGGTGAAGAATCTGGCTCATTAGATGAAATGCTAAGTAAAGTTGCCGACTTTTATGAAGAAGAAGTTGACAACCTTGTCGACGGATTAAGTAGTTTACTAGAACCATTAATCATGGCTGTACTTGGTGTATTAGTCGGCGGTCTTGTGATCGCTATGTACTTACCTATATTTAAAATGGGTGCTGTTGTTTAATAGCGACCACCAAAGTGCACATAATAGATTTATTAGCCAGCAATCTGGCTTTTTTAATTGTTTGCTCATTAGTATTAGGTTTACTTATAGGCAGTTTCCTCAATGTTGTGATTTCACGATTACCTATAATGCTTGAGCGCGGATGGAAATCTGAATGCCAACAGCTTCTTGATATAGAGAATAATATCGATGAAAGTAAATTTAACCTTGTCACTCCTCGCTCTCAATGTCCTTCCTGCAAACATCAAATTAGCAGCCTCGAAAATATTCCCCTGATTAGTTATCTGCTACAAAAAGGTAAATGCAAACATTGCGGCACAGGAATTTCAGCTCAATATCCTTTAATTGAGTTATTTACAGGTGTTTTAACTGCCTATATTGCTTTTAAATTTGGATTTGTATGGCAAACTTTAATGGCCATGATATTGGCTTGGGGCTTGATTGTGCTTGCAGTAATAGATTTTAAAACAACATTATTGCCAGACAATATTACTTTACCTCTGCTTTGGTTCGGCGTCATTGCCAACTATTTCAACTTATTTTGCACGCTTGAAGACAGCATATTAGGTGCAATTTTTGGCTATTTATCACTTTGGCTGGTGTTTCAAACTTTTAAACTAATTACTGGCAAGGAAGGTATGGGCTATGGTGATTTTAAACTACTCGCATTACTTGGAGCATGGTTAGGTTGGCAATACTTGATAGCTATCATTCTGATTTCATCTGTTGTTGGCAGCATTATAGGTATTACTCTCATTGCCACTAAAATACTTGGCAAAGAAGTACCTACTCCTTTTGGTCCATACTTGGCACTTGGTGGTATCATATGTTTACTTTGGGGAGATAAAGTAAAATCATTACTTGGCACATTTTAAAAGAACAATGCAATGCTTCGTGTGGGTTTAACTGGTGGAATTGGTTCCGGCAAAACAACCATTAGCGACTATTTCAAGTCGCTATACAAAATTCCTATTATTGATGCAGATGAAATCAGTCGTGAGTTAGTCTCCCCACAAGGAGAAGCATACAACGAAGTCATAAAATTATTTGGCAATGATGTAATTCTTGAACAAGGTCATATTAATCGCAAACTCATACGAGAGAAAATTTTTGAATCACCCAAGCTTCGTGATTCACTTGAACTAATCATTCATCCAAAAGTCAAAAAAAACATTTTCACACAAACAAAGGAACTTGCATCAAATTATTGTCTTATTGTTATTCCATTACTATTTGAGTCAAACATGCAGTCTACCGTAGATAGAATTCTGGTCATTGATACTAAAAAAAAATTTCAAATATCGAGAGTTAGCTTAAGAGACCAATGCTCTGAAGATCATGCTGAGACGATCATAGAGGCACAATTATCAACTGAGGAAAAACTCAAGTATGCCGACGATATTATTACCAATGATGGAACTCGCGAGAGTTTAATCCCTCAAATTGAGCAACTTCATCAAAAATACTTGGCATTAAGCAGATAGTCACTTCATAATCCACTCATGTCATCTCTTATTTACTTTGAACAGCCGCTAAACGAGCGAGTGCGAACTTTTATGCGCATTGAAGAACTATTTGCTCGATGCAATTATTACATCAACAAGCAGGATGTGTTCGATAGTCATGCCGCGCTAACAGCATTGTTTGAGCTTATGGGTTTAGCCTCTCGTGGTGACTTAAAACGCGAGCTAATGAAAGAGATTAAACGTCAGTTAACCAACCTCCAGCAACTGCACAGTATTCCAAGCCTGGACCAGAAAAAACTTGAAAACATCATCTCAAACCATAACAACTTAATTAATCAACTTGATTCTTTATCTGGTCAACTCGTAGGTCACTTAAAAGATAATGACTTCATTAATAGTATAAAACAGCGCTCTACAATCCCTGGTGGCACCTGCGATTTTGACTTGCCTGCTTATCACTACTGGTTAACCCAACCAGCCAGTGAGAGAAAACAAACCATAGAGGATTGGTTACAACCTTTCGTCATCATCCACAATACTGTTGTACATTGCCTTGAATTAATAAGAAGCAGTGCGGAAGTAGAAGAATGCTCAGCAACCAAAGGTTTCTACCAAAGAAATTTAGATCAAAATCAATCCAATCAACTTATTCGTGTCATCATTGATGCATCTGAAAAATGCTTTCCAGAAATAAGTGCTGGCAAACATAGATTTTCAATCCGCTTTTTAGAACAACCCAATCCTAATCAGTACCCCAAGCAGATCGAACGCGATATTTTATTCAAAATATCATGTTGTGCATTTTAATCCGCAAAAGCACGAATGGCAGCGACACCTTGCGCCCCATACATTAACGCATTTTTGTAGTCATCAAGCTGCATTCCACCTAGCGCATAAACGGGATTATGCGAATAAAAACATAATTCACTAAATCGCTTCCATCCTAAGACAGCACCATTTGGATGACTCTCTGTAGGATTAACAGCTCCAATCAATATACAACGCACGTCTAGTTCGTTGGCCATCTTCACCTCAGTCTCATCATGGCAAGATGCTGAAAATAAGTCATGCTTAAATGAGTTCTTACCATTTGTATACACTTTTTTTAATAATTCACTAGATAGATGTATATGACAGAATTCATCTTCAACAATCCATTCTAGCGGACAGTTCATAATAAATTTTGCACTATATTGCTGACATATTTTTTTTATTTCGTTAGCATTCTTTAAATATGAAGATTTATCAGTATCGCGGTCTGCACGATGCTGAATAACATTCACTCCATTCTCAAGCTGACGTCTTACAGATGAAACTAAATTTTTGTCAAAAAACTTTTCATCTGCAATCATATAATATGCTGGTAAAGTTAAAGCATTAATTACCGCCCGATTAGCTTGTGGAAATTGGATTGCATTCAATTCATTTAGACTTACCCAACGTAACTGTTGATCCTCACATGCTTGTATCTCATCGGAGAAATTAAGTACTTTAAAAAATTGAAAATGAAGATGCCGGTCATAGTAATCATGTCGCAACTCGATGAATTTAATCGCACTATTAACAGTAATCCCAATTTCTTCGGCCAGCTCTCTGCGCAAAGCTAACTTAAAGGATTCACCTGCTTCGACTTTGCCTCCCGGAAACTCCCAATACCCAGGCAAGTGCTCATTACTGTTTCTTTTAGATATAAGTATTTGCTGACGCTGATTAAAAACAATCCCGACTGCAATTGATTGTGCCTGCATTGTTGAACAGCCTGTCAACTACGGTAATCAGCATTAATTGTGATGTACTCGTGGGTTAGATCTGTTGTCCAAACCAAATGTTGTGCGGAGCCCTTATGTATCTGGATAAGTACTTCAATCTCATCATGTAACATCGCTTGTTTGCCAATTTCTTCTGAATAAGTTAACGCTAACTCACCTGCACTCATCACTTCTACACCATTAATATGTAGACTGGCTTGAGTTAAGTCTAATTCTTCATCATCGCATTTGCCTGCTGCAGCCATAATACGCCCCCAATTAGGATCGCTTGCTGAAAACGCAGTCTTAACAAGAGGAGAATTAGCCACAGAGTAAGCGACTTTTTTAGCCTGCTCGATATTACTTGCAGACTCCACTTTCACCTCAACAAACTTCGATGCTCCTTCACCATCGCGTACAATTGCTTGGGCAAGTAATTGCATAATACGATTTAATGCATCACAAAATTGCTTTTGTTGATTAGCTGTTAGCGAATCATAGTTGAGCTGTGATTGGCCTGTAGCAATGAGTACACAGGAGTCATTTGTCGACGTGTCGCTGTCTACTGTAATCGCATTAAATGAAAGATCGACAGATGCAGTCAAAATACGTTGCAGTTCTTGCTTTTCTATCGCCAGGTCTGTTGCGATATAGGCTAGCATAGTAGCCATATTTGGCTGGATCATACCCGAGCCTTTACTAATGCCAGTAATATAAATATCTTGGTTGCTAACTGTTATTTTTTCACTAAACGCTTTAGGTACAGTATCAGTTGTCATAATTGCTTTCGCTGCCGACAACCAATTTTGTTCACATAACTCGCTCTTTAGTTTAGGCAATTGTTGCTTAATCTTATCTGTATCAAGAACTTCACCTATAACACCCGTCGAAAAAGGCAGCACTTCATTAGGTTGCACTCCCATTAGCTGGGAAACAGATTGCGTCATCGCCATAGCAGCATCCATACCTGGCTGCCCGGTACCGGCATTGGCATTGCCAGCATTGATAATTAAGTATTTAGGTGATGCTTCACTCAAGTGCTCCTTACACAGGCGGACAGGCGCAGCGCAAAACTTATTTTTAGTAAATACAGCAGCTGTTTCAGACTGCGTATCAAGTTGTATAAGTACGAGATCATCGCGCCCTTGATATCGAATGCCAGCACTTGCTGACGCAAGCCTTATTCCTCGAATAGGATAAACTTCAGTAGGCTCTACAAGATTTACCGTCATAACATAAAATAATTATTAAGATAATTTCCCGTGGCAGTGCTTAAACTTCTTGCCCGACCCGCATGGACATGGTTCATTTCTACCCACTTTTTTATCAGTTCTTCTGACTTGATCTGGTTTAGGTATATCTGATGCTGGCCTTGCGGGCTGTTGCTCAGATGTCTCCAGCTCGCCTGGATGCAATACATCTGCTGCTTGTTCATGCCGCATTTGCAGCTTGCTTGGTTCTGGTGCTTTGGTTTCCGCAAGTGGTGTCACTTCTTCAGGGGATTCAAATTTCACATGACATAGAAATGCAATTGTATCTTGTTTAATTTCCTCTA